>Ga0209611_10000008_pt1 | contig 279148 bp, 257 predicted proteins | sample S1TSphgellanicum_3_FD_187693 | JGI IMG/M metagenome (GOLD analysis project Ga0209611, IMG submission 187693) | Host-associated microbial communities from peat moss isolated from Minnesota, USA - S1T2_Fc - Sphagnum magellanicum MG (SPAdes) (version 2) | ecosystem: Host-associated > Plants >... | reverse complement strand
CATCCTAGGTAATTGGTAGGTTGTTCAAGTCACCCAGAAAGTTTCTCTTGAAAAGGATGCAGTTTTGCTTCGGAATCACATGCAACTTTGCCACCGGAATATGGTGCAGTTTTCACCGGATTACACACCCGCCCATTATTTCGTCATTCTCACCTTAAACATGAGCAAGGTGGACAAAAAGGTGGACAGCGCTCTTGTGTTCCTTGAAAGATTGGAGGCTAGCGGAGTCGAACCGCTGACCTTCTCCGTGCAAAGGAGACGCTCTACCAACTGAGCCAAGCCCCCGGAATGGCTACTATTCTACCACTACAGATTATAAGCTTCTGTAAACATAGTACCAATGGAGCAATAGTGTAATAGGCATGGGCTTTGCGGGCGTCTAATTTAAACTTCTGTTTAGTTATAAACACATCGGTTCAGCCTGGTTTGACAACCGCACACAAAACCAACGCCTAATTCCTATGACTCGCGGAAGGGTTTGTAATCTTCAGTCTTCATATCGAAAGTCCAGGCTACCGCTTCGCGGGCTTTGGAAATCGTCGGCGGTACTCGCAGGAAATACTCACGATACGTGCCATCGGGTTCCTGTGTCGAATTTCGAACTTTGACCATAACGATCGGTTCATCGTTTCGCATTTCCTTGCGATAAAGCACTCCGCATTCATCTTTATCAATTACGACCGCACCAGAATCAAGAATGTATTTCGATGGACCATAGCGCTCTATCATGATGCGGCGGACTTCAGTGTTAGGCTCCTTTTCGATCTTCTCGACCGTTATCGATTCAGGTCTTCGGATGATCCATTCTGGGACGTTAGTGCCGTGCCATGAAAAAAGTCTGAAGCCATCGCCGTAAGCAATCGCCGGACCATCATCCGCATGCAACCTGCCTCCTTCATCCAGCTTGAACACAAGTGGACGTTCGCAAACGAAACATACATCTCGATTGAATGAGACATTGGAATGGCTTAGTTTAAGCAACGCACTTAGGCGCTTTAGATTTGTTGGACCTACAGGTAATGAAGGAATTTGTTCGCACAAAAGGCTGAATAAAGGCAATAATTTAATCACCGATGGGCCATCCCAAATATCGGCTGTCGCAATTGCGAAATTACTCCATAATGGGATTAGTCCTCGCTCTTCAGCTGGAAAGACTTTATCGTATTCGTCTTTCAGCCGTCCTGTTATTGCTGCTTGTCCAATTTGAAAGATACGTTCGCCATTCATTTTGGAGAGATTTAAAAACAGATCCTTCGGCAATAATTGGATATTTAGCATAAGCATCTCGGTAAGCATCTGCATCTGTCTGGCGTTTGCGCGTTGGCTAGAATTCGATGACATGCCGGTTTCGAACGATTGTTTAAGTTTGGAAAAGAGGCCATTTCCTAAATGGGTGGTGCTAACTCCTTCCAGCTGAGAACTCAATTGCTTTTCGAGTTGGCGGATTCTCGGCATAATCCTGGTCCAAGCGAAAGTTTGTTGTTGTTCAGAAGGTTCAGAAAATTGACGAAGATAGGGAACGTTAGTTTGGATAAACGGTTGGCTTGCAATCAAACCGCGCAGCAAATTGCCAGGCACATGTTTCTTTTGGTAGGCCTCTTCTTCTATCTTCGCTTCACGAAGCTTCTTACGAACATCCTCACTCACCTGATCGTCCATGACAGCCCAAACTCGCTTCCATAATTGTCGTGGCGAATTTTGGGACACGACGGGAAGTAGCTCATGTTCAATATCCTTGAAACGATCTGTGATCTGTTTCAATTTTTCGGGAGTTAGACCTGCTTCCAATGCTACCCTGATGCTTGCCAATTGCCACGGGCTTTCGCAGTACAAAATCAGTGGCGCAGGCAAATCGAGAAGTCCGTAAAGAGTCGATACCGCTGCATTGATTGACGCTCTATCCGTTGCAGCCGTAGATGTGATTGCGCCGTTCCAGTCAGTGGTGCACTGATTGATCGCTTCTTGCAATTTCCCAGTATTGAGAGATTGGCTAGTCGCAGACATTTCTAACTCGCTCTGGAGTATATTCTCGCTGATGCACAACCTTATAAATTCCTGGCGAAATGTTTAGCGCACTATGTTCTTCATGAGTTAGGTCGGTTGGCTTTCTCACTTCGATCAGTTTGTCACCTTGCCAGGCATACATAGTCACGGTTGCTGCGCTCAAGCGATGGGCGTGCCCGGTGGTTTCACCGTAGGCTAAAACCACACTTTCTTCATTGAGTTCTTTAGTTGCACCAGAGGGAAGGGTATCAACTCTCACTAGTAAAACGTCACCCTGACGGTAATGCTCGTTCATCTTGAATTACTCCTGTCACAAACATTAAATAGGAGACACTAGGTCGATTATAGGTGGTGTAGGAAGTCCAGCGCGCGCCAGACAACCGAAGCAATAGCCATCTGCCCTTCCTTTGCAGAGAATATTCGAGGATCTGTGCGTAATGAATTTGTTAGTTTCGCTGCTAGCGGTGCTGAAACATTTTTTGTGCCTAGAGAACACCATAAAAGGAACTCTAGAACTATGGAACTAGTCATTTCGACCGGGCGAATTCTGACTTTGTAGCATTAGCAAACTTCTGTCTATTAACCTTTTTGAGAATTGCACCACGGGTAATATCACCATAAACGGAGAGCCAGTCATGCCAGAAAAAAGAACAACCTGGAAACCACACACAGCGTCACATGGCAAACTCAAAACTTCAGAACAAAACGATCTGCCGGATAACGTTTTTGCTTTTCCGAAGCACCGAAAGGAGCCACTCACCGATGCCTCCCATGTTCGCAATGCAATCGCTAGATTCAATCAAGTCAAAGAAGTATCTGACGAAGATAGAGAACTCGCCTTCCACAACATTAAAAAGGCTGCCGACCACTTCGGCGTCGAAATGAATGAAGACAGCTGGAAAGATCTTGGCAAGCATCCACATTCACCAAGCAAAGCAACTAAATAAGTCAGCAAAAGGCTAACGCTCAAGGAGGCTCTAAGCCTCCTCCATATAGCTTTTTAGTTTGACTGGTTTTTAAGCTAAATTCAGTCAACATCCGAGTAAGGGTTCTAAGAACCCTGGCGCTTTAATGTTGCGGTTTTATGACACCTTCGCTTGCAAATAGACGACCGGTCTAATATAATGATCAAAGTTTATTCGTAAGATATCGTTTTGGCTTTGCCAAGTCGCGAAAATTGATATCCTGCGTTTTTCCCACGTCTATCAAGTCTATGGAGCACAAACATGACTGCCAATACGAAAACCAAAGTCAAAGGCATTCGCGTTACCGGGTACGGTGGACCCGAGGTCATGACGTATGCGGATTACGAGTTACCAGAACCAGGGCCGGGCGAAGCGCGGATCAAGGTTCACGCAGCCGGACTAAACTTTATAGATATATATCAGCGTCGAGGACGCTATCCAGTGCAGTTGCCTTGGACTCCTGGTCTTGAAGCTGCTGGCGAAGTTGAATCGATCGGACCGGGAGTAACTGAGGTGAAGGTGGGCGACAGAGTTGCCTACAGCTCAAGCCCGGGCTCCTATTCAGAAGCAAACGTGGTGCCGGCAGCAAAGCTAATTCCGTTGCCGAAAGAACTTAGTTATGAACAAGGCGCTGCCTTCCCCTTGCAAGGAATGACCGCGCATTATTTGCTTCATGAGTTTTATAAGATCAAAAAAGGCGATAGTGTTTTGATTCATGCTGCCGCTGGTGGTATGGGTTTGCTGCTTGTTCAGTGGGCAAAACATCTTGGCGCTCGTGTTATCGGCACAGTGTCCAGCCAAGAAAAAGCAAAATTTGCCACGGAAGCTGGTGCCGACGACGTGATCATTTATACGGAACAAGATTTTGTGAAGGAGAGCAAGAGCCTCACAAACGATGTCGGTCCAATTTACATTATTGATGGTGTCGGCAAAGACACGTTCACTAAAAACCTTGATGCAGTAGCACAAAGAGGGCACATTGTTATTTTCGGAGCGGCAAGCGGCGTTGCGGATCCTCTTCTTCCGAACACCTTGCAACAGCGCAGTCTCACCATATATGGTGGCAGCCTCTTCAACTACTTGCTCACGCGAGAAGAATTACTGATGAGAGCTAATGGTGTCCTTCAAGGCATTAAGGAAGGTTGGTTGAAATTGAAAATCGACCAAGTGCTACCAGTACAAGAAGCCAAGAAAGCTCATGAATTGATGGAGAGTAGAAAGACTGTTGGGAAAGTTGTGCTTAATTGCCAACCGTAATTGCTCAATTGCCAACCTTAATCGCTTAGTTGCCAACCGTGATTGCTTAATCGCCAACCGTAATTGCAGGAGATGACTTCTTGCGAATTTTTCCGTGCGGAATGGCGCTGATTACATCGGCTTCGGGGTGCGCTTTCAGGTAGACGGCGAGATCATCGTCTAACGTTTGCCATGAGACGTCTTTTGCAACACGACTGTAAATCCAATTGACGATTGGATTTACGTGCTGGCAGTAATTAGTAAGTTTCACCAGTTGATGGCCGAGATCAAGCTTCGCTCTATAACCGGTCTGCCCGCTTTGGAACATTTTTGCACCAGTCGAATAAGCCCATTCAACGCCAGCTTCGAATAATCGCATGTAGAGGTAAAGATGCTCTGATACAGCATAATCAAGTCCAATAAATTTATTGATGACGCAATCACCAATTTTGAAGCAAAGCATAAATGCAACTAATTGATTCGTGTCGCGGCTGCGAAGCAATACGAACCAGGTGCGATTATCTTCAGAAAGTAACTGAAAGAACTTCGGGTTTAACTCTTCAAATTTTGTTTTTCCACGCTGATATGTTTGCCAAAATAAAGCAAATATCTCGTTTAAGACAGCCAGCCCAGGCTGTTGGATAACTTCGACCTGTAATTGCGCACGTTCTTTGCTGCGCCGCATTTTCTTTTTTAGATTGTGTCGGTGCGAAGATTTCAAATTGGAGTAATAACTTGCCAAACCTTCACCCTCAAGCTCTAGATCTGTGCCGGGGTAACTAAGGCACCTGAACATTCCTTTGCGTAAGAGCGTTTGTTCAATTTGAATGCGATCAGTCTCGATGAAATCTTTCCAAACAAGAAAAACCGCTCTAATTTTTTTGGCGCGCTTTGATAATTCGTCGTATATATGGCCTGCAACATCCGACAGAGCAACTTCGGGTACAAGCCCGACCGTGCCTTGATCCGTGCAGGGCGACCCAACAAATATGGTCCGTTGCGTCACAAGGAACGGAAACAATTTACCAAAAGCAGGCACTTTTTCTACAAATTGAACCAGCGCTTCTGGCCCAAACAAAGCCAGTGGCATATCCATCGAAAATGAGGGAATGATGCCGATTGGTTTGCCGTTCTTATGGATAATTCCGAATGCAAAAGTGAACTGATCTTGTATGCCGCATTCTTCCAAAGCAGCGTAAAAGAACAGTCCTTCTAGTGGAGCAGGATAACATTCGTTCCAAAGTTGAATTGGAATATCTTGTGTTCGAGATACCCAGCTAGTCCGGAATTCAGATAGGGTGTTCAACCAGATCCCACCATGCATGTTCCCAATATTATAAAGACGATTCCAAGCCAACGCTTGCTAGTAACATTTTCTTTTAGATAAAAATGTGAGAGTACGGCAACGGCAACAAAACAAAGAGCGCTCATAGGAAACGCGATGCTCACATCAATTTCGTGCAAGGCAAAAGTCCAGAGCACAATTTCCAACGTATACAAACCAATGCCTGCGGCCACCCAACGATTGATACCACCTGAAGTGGCACCCATCTTCAAAGACAATTGACCAAAAGCTTCCGCTATAACGGCAGCTAATACAAAAATTAAACCGAGCGCTTTTGTTGCCATGCCGTCAAATTTCCTTCTGCATGGTGCTTGTCTGGCTAATAAAGAAAACTCCCACGAGTATGAGTGCAATACCAATCGACTGCAGCACAGTAATATGCTCGTGCAGCAACCACACCGAACACGCTGAAACAGACACATAACTCATTGCCGTAATGGGCTGTACAAAGCTAAGTTCTGCTTTCGAAAGCACGCGCATCCAGTTGAAAAACTGCATGAGGAACATGGCGATCGTGCCGTAGAACAGCGGCTGCTGAAGAACACCCCTCACAAGTTCTAGAGGAGATGCATCAGTCGATACATTCGAAACAGTAGATTTCCAGCTAAGCTGAACCGCTGTATCCAATGCTACCGCAAGCCCCAGACCTACCCAAACGTCTATTCGATAGTGGCTGCTCATCTTAGTGATTTTTGAAGAATCTGGGCCATCCTGGACTCGAACCAGGGACCTCACCCTTATCAGGGGTGCGCTCTAGCCACCTGAGCTAATAGCCCTTAGAGTTGTTTTGATAGCCACCTGAAAACTACCAAAAAACCAAGAACATCATACTATACCCGATTCGCACCCGATTTGGCTAATCCATACCATCATCGAAGGCGTGAGCATTCACAGGCTTCTCTTCCAAAGGCGGTGTTGACTCGTTGGAATCATCATTGGGATTCTTAATAATGTCTGTTACCTCTCTAAAAGTGAAAGGATTAGACATGCCTGTTGCAAAATTCCTGTCTTCTTCAAGCGGGAATTTCGTGTGCAGGTAATGATTGAAAATGAGGCGAAACGAATTTACCGGTGTAATCGATTGGTAAAGCCCTATGTCTGCGCGATCCGGCAAATAATAAGCATTCAGAATTCCGAACCTTTCTCTAACGAAATCGTTTTTCCATGTCTTAGTTGGATATTGTATGTCGCTCAATTGAGCAGATCCATGATCTCCCTGAACCACAATGACCGGCTTGGGTCCCGGCTTACTAAGTATTTCATCGATCGCTTCCAACACTTTTTTTCGAGCAAAAATTGCTTGCCCTAGAAACAGTTTCTTTTCAAAGTGGGGCTGATTGTACGTAATGGCTCCTCTTACAGGACTGCCATCAGCTGCAAAAAGACAAGGCACATGGGGCATCAAGATGTGGCAGAAAACAAATTTCGGACTGGGTTCAAATCTAGCAGCTGCTAATTTTGCAAAGCAATCCAATCGAACACGGCGGATATAAGCGCGCATCCACTCAAACTGATTAGGCCAGCCAAGCAGAGTGCCGCTGAACGTTGGCACGAAATTTTCATCCCAGAAACTAGAGCGCAGGTTGATATCTGCTTGCCCTAACCAATTCGTATTTCCCAAGCCGGAACCGATATTCACGAATCGATAGCCGTAACTTTTTAGGAATAACGGTACCCTGCCATTTTGGATCATGAAACGAGTCATGTCGTAGGCGTAATCGGGATCGTCCATTAGCAACGCGAGCTTGTCCAGAAAGATCATATTTAGCGAAGAAGAAAGCGACATCATCGTGATTGGATAATTGGAATGTGATTCTTCCGCTACATAAAAACCTCGCTTCTTTAGGGCATCCAGAAAAGAGTGATCGTGATAATCGTAGATTTTCTCAAGCACGGCTTGGCTGGGCATGGTATCGAGGATGATGTAATACATATCCGGCTTTTCTGATGCAGGCACCGATGCTACTGCCATCTCCGGTGTGATTGTGTTCCAATGTACTCGCGGCCAAATAACGAAAGTGAAATTGACCTTGCGGTAGATAATTACTTGTATTTGCACGACCAGACAAAAGGCAGATACAAATCCAGCTGCACGCCGCCATCCATACAATCCGGCTCGAGCAAAAACAGCATAAAGTGCCCAAAACAAGATAGCCCATACTGAATAGAAGCCAGTCTCGTAAACGTTTACTTGGGACCATGCTTTTCTTGCAAACATCACAAGCGCCACATCAAAAAATATGAAATTGGCAGCTATTGTGAGAAGCGCAGCCCTATTCGCATTCCTAATAATGAGAGCGATCAGCAAATACAAAATAAACGAAGCCAGGGAAGACGCCCAAACTGGATTTACAACACCTTCCAGCCCGGAATAACCTCCAAGCAGCACATTGTATGCAAACAGAACTATAGCCATCGGCAGCGTTATCGGACCAAGGGAGGCGGCCCATAGCGCTGCCCATGACAAATCATTGCCAAAAGTCTTTTTCTTGTTTTCCGTAATGGTCGTCACTTCTGGACTGCAGCTTCTTCTAAGACTTCCGTTGCAGTAAATATAACCGTCTTTGAGAATCTTCTATTGTTTCTGCTGCCAAGATTTTGAATTCGTTGTGGAAAATGTTCTCGAATTGCTCTTGCGTATACGAATAGGGGTTTTCGCGCAGCCATCGGTTTGAGAGCATGCGTTGCACCTGTTGATCATCATTCGGAATGAACTCTACAATGACGTGTTTGCCAATCTTTGCAAAAAGGCTGGAAACTTGCTCGAGCTTGGCGCAATTAGATATCACCAGATGGTGAATTAATCCGAGTGCTAATACACAGTCGGCTGGTCCTCGGCCAATGAGTGAATCGAACTCCATGTTGTCCCATCCCAGGCCGGGACTGGGATGGGATATATTGCCCACCAGGGGCAATATATATGTCTCGTTGTTTTGGGCGCATTGCCTATAGTTCTGCTCAACGCAAACCGGATCTTGTTCGATGGAAACAAAAAACGTTTTGTCCGGATTGGCAGTGCGCGCATAACCGCCATCGTTTGCTCCAAGATCCCAGACAATTTTCGGTTGGCACTTGTGCACATATTCGCCAACGATGCGTTGCTTGGATTTGGTAGCGGTTTCGCTATAGGTGTTGGTTACGTAGTAGTCACTCCAAGTTGATTGCTTGATCGTTAAATTTGATGAGCTCACAGCCTGTTCCAAGCTATCAATCAACCCCTGAACTTCTCTTTTTGACATCTGGCGCGCCGAACTTTTTACTTTTTGCTCGGGCGTTGATCTTTGCAACTTGGCATGCATGTATATGTGAATGGCGAGCCACGGATTGAAAACCTGCCGTAAATTTAGAATTTTGGCGCCAAGATCCAGTGGAAATCCGTCCGGAAAAGACATGAGCCAAGAATTGCATCTTATATCGACGTTGGCCATTAGTGTAAGCGGCACGAGAAAGTGCTCACAAAATTGCCTGTATGCAAGCCACGGAGTGCCTTCTTTGTAGCGCTCGAACGAGAGCGTATCTATATGTTGAGCTTTTCCATGTACAAATTGAACATTCCTGTTAGCGGCATCTTTAAGCACCATATCGAAATCAAGTGCATATTTAGCAACTTTCAAAGTCACTAACGCGGCATCTTTTAACTGCCCGAAGCACCATTCGTAGGGATAAGAGATAAAGGGTATCTGCACAGGTTTAAGAACTTTATGGGCACCCTCTATTTGTGGAAAAAGGGTTAGATCATTTTGTTCTTCATGCGTGATGATCAGCCCTTCATCGGCTAACTTCTCATAGAGGCCGCTCGACATAAGTTGAGCGTAGTCATCTGCATAGATATTGTTTATGCAGCGATAAACAACACCGTCTTGCCTGAATACGAAACCGCCTGGATCTCTAAAAGAGGCTGCGACTCTTTGCAGTTCTTGCATATTTTGGTGATTCCGGGGATGGATTCAGTTAAGTATACAGCCCTAAATAATGCTTTTATTACCTCAACTTAGCCAAAGAAATCACTTTCGTAAATACTCGAAAGCGCGTAAGTGCTTTATCTAAGCGAACACAATTCCACGAATTCATTAATGTTGCTTTGGGCAAGTGGTTGTTAACGGTTTGCCAGGCGGACCGGAGAGCAAGCAAGGACAGCAGTAATCCGCTGGATATTGCCTGCATCGTAAGGCTGCCAGTGCCTGGATCTATATAACCGAAGATAATCATTTCGTCTCCCTCCCAGCCGTGCGGGTTCGCAAAATCAATCTATCTGGTATCCCGACGGGAACTTTCAGATGTGCTGATTCAGTTTTTAGTAAATTGAGTTAGTAAAGTGAAGGCTTCCACTTTCACTCTAGTTGAGAAGCACCATTCGGTAAATACTCGAAAACGCGTATGAATAAAAGCGTATGAATAAAAGAATATGTAAATCAAGCCATAAATTCGTGCGTGGCCTTAGGTGGCACCAAGACTGGTGCCGCAATATAAGGCTCAAAGCCCAAGGAACAAAACGGGTTTCTTAAGGCTCAAGGACGAACCGCCCACGCCAAACCATCCGGCTCGCCACCCACGTCTATTTTGCTTGTGACTTCTAGCGTTTTTAGATCAACTACAGCAAGGTAATCATCTGAACTGCTGGCCACGAAAGCGCGTCCTTTTTCGTTATCAATTAAAATGCCGGCGGCTCCCGTGCCAATTTTTAGTCGTTTGAATTCTTTTCGCGACTCCACTTCATAGACAATCAATTCCCCTGTTTTCAGGCTGGATATCAAAACTCTTTTGCCATCAGGAGTAAACTTGAGACGGTTGGCACCATTGACATGTGCATCGATGCTAGTTGCCTTTTTACTAGAAATATCGATAACTGAAATCGTGCCGTCCTGCGCACATGCAGTCCAAAGTTCTCTTCCATCGGGAGAAACGTCGAAACCTTCAGCACCCTTTCCGACGCTAATAACAGTTTGAAGCCATTCCCGATGAGGCTTAGCTCCCGGCATTATAGTTCCCTTCGGTGTCACTGTTGGTGGTACCAATACGTCTTCGAAAATACTTACAGTTGCAGAGGCAACATTTGTTGTGTAGACCTGCTTTTCATCAGGAGTGACATAAATCATGTGAGTGCGGTTCTGCCCCGTGCCCATGATCCAATCAAACTTCGAGGTTGTCGGATCAAATCGCGCGGCCGCTTTGGCCCCTTCAGCCGTGAGCCACAATTTGCCTCCGACAAAGGTTAGTCCATGCGGTCCCAACAAAGCCCCTGTGTCAATATTGGGCAGTACTTTAACGGCTTTGAGATCAATGACGTTGACCTCATGGAATCGACCACTACCGGTATTTGATACGTAAGCTATTGCGCCATCGGACGATGCTATCACTTCATGAGGATCGGGACCAACCGGCGTGTAAGAGATGACTTTTAGAGTGGCCGGATCGACAACTGCAAGCGTGTGGTTGGCTTTTGAAAGCGCGAGCAATGTCCTTTTGGGAACAGATTCAGCAGCATTCACTGAAATGGAAATTGATATTCCTAACAGGATCGGTGCAATAACTTTTAGGACTTTTAAGCTTGGTATCATAGTTCGCTCCATCTGCTAACTGCCAACCTGTGCAACCTAGTCTGCGGTCTCCAAAACGTCCAGTATACAAAGCTTCTAGCTGCTATGATTGCCGCCGCTTAATGAGGGAAGATAATGAACGATAACACGATCGGTAAATATGCTGGCGAGGGAATGACTCTGCCGCCCAACCCAAACGCTAGACCAGATTGGTCGCAAGACGATCCACATCATCCTGGCTTTGTTGTGAATGGTATCGACGACACGGCCGGACAGAAGGCCTATTACATTCAACTAGAGGCGAAACCGGGCAAAGAATAGCTGCTGCAGAGCTTTCTGCAAGATATCAATACCGGCGTCGAACATGAGCCTTTGACCGGACCATGGTTCGCCCTGCGCTACTCTAAGACGACATTCTGCATTTTTGAGGCTTTCCCTGATGCACAGACCCGACATGCTCACGACGGAGGTCCAGGCGGCCGAAATTTCCTGCGGTCGGAGCTTCTTCAAGACATGCTGGCATACCCGGCGCAGCTTTACCGGCTTGATATCCTGCATGGGAAGTTCGGCGTTATGCTTGGTAAACCGGTCTCAACCATCTGACGGAGAGAGTCTGCGATGCCACCAGATATGGCGCCATCCGACATTATTCAATTCAGCCTTGATATTTGGACTGAGACAGGATTGATGACAACTGTTTCGCGAGAGAGCGGCGCGTTCTACCAATGCCAGCGCTTTCCAGAGGCACCCTGGTTCAACTTCTTTATTCCGGACGAGTCTTCTTGTCTGCCGAAAGTAAGAGCCAATACGACGATATTTATCTGGCATTCCTTGACGTCTTCGCGCAGGCAGCTCAGGGTGGTGTTAGATTTACTCCTTGGCTACCTTTTTCTCATCACTGAGACAGAATCCAAACTCGAGCAAACCTACGCGCTACTGGGATTTGAGTCCATCGCTACTTACACAGGCTTGGCTTTGAAGTAGTAACAGAACTAATGCCACTTGCCAAAAATTCCTACCCACTCGGTCTTTGTTCCGAATGACATTAAACGGTAATTCAAAACACGTCCATTTTTATAGGCTATTTCCAGGAAAATAGACGGAGAATTATCGAGCATGCATCTTAAAGGATACTGCACTCTAAACCAGTCCACATCCAAATTTGAATCGGGCCAATCTTCACCAGCATCGTTTCTGTCCTCGGGATTCCCTAATAGCTGATGAATCTGCTGGCGATTCATTCCAAATAGCTTATTTCTATGCACCATGCTTGGTATCAAAAAGAGACGTGAGTTAAAATTGTCGAGCCAATTCTTTGGCGAAAAAGGTTGCACTGACCGTTGACGAAAGACTGTGTCAAGTTCTGTGGCTGAATAGATTTTTTTGTCACGAAACGCTCGTAAAGTGAAACCCGTCCTCGTTTGTGGGCCAACAGACCCAGCATACCAGTGGCTAAAAACGTCTCCTAATCTGTGTGGCTGGCATTCGCCCACTCGATATTTGTCAACCTTTCGATTGGAATAATGCACCTCTAAGAACAGCCATTTTTCGTTTCCAAATCTTTCTTTAAGTTGGTAAAAATTGGAGACTTGCGATTCCAATGAACCCCTGCCAGGCTGCATTATCTTGAACACTTGATCATCGTTGAGTCCATGCAAGTCGTACTTCTGCAGAAGATCAGGCAACATCTGCAATCTGTCGTTCAATGAATTGTCCCAATCTTTTTTGTCGAACGGCATCCTGCTGGGACCTGTTATTAATGCATCGAGATCGTCTTTCTGCTTTTCAGTGCCTTTCGGGTCTTCCTTCACAACAGCCCAAGCTAATCCAGTAGACATAAATTGAGGTGTTTCCTCCGCACAAAGAGGCGGAGGCACTCGGGAGACGAAGCTCAGCGCTAAAGCTAACGATATGAGTCGAAACAATTTTCTCAATGGTTGCATTTCACGATAGTACTAAGGCACACCTACCTTAGAGCATAAACCAACCAAAAGAACCAGTAAAAATCCTAGGTTATCAATCGACTGATCATTTTGCCCAGTGTGCAAGAGCAGTCTTTTCCGTTTCGTGGGTATGCTTTAGCTGCGCGCTATTGCGGACGTGAAGCTTTTCGAGATCATATTTTTCAGTACCCGAGTCCATAATGGATGCCGGCGCCGTTTGAATGTTTTCAATCTGCTGAAGCGAATCGCTTACCACTTCGTTAGTAAATGTCGTGGAAGTTTCGTAGTTCTCTTCTATTTGCTTCAACAATTCGTCCTGCGATAACTTATGGACAAATTTTTCTGGGGAAGTTTTATGAATATCCATAATGTAGGCCTCTTTCAAATCCTTATCTCTTGTTTGTCTTGTCGACGCCGTCACCTCGCCCAAGTTCCACTACTACTGCTGCATAAAGCTATTAATCTGGCTAATTGTTCGGCAACGTCCCGGATCAGCTCTTGCCCCTAAATATAGTGGCACATATTTCCTTAAAAGAAGCTTTTACTCAGTTCGTATGGCTGTAGCTACCTTTGAGATAGCAGTCTCTTCTCAAGTGCTCCTTGAGGCTGCTGTGTTTACGTCCTAGCAATTTTGAGAATTAACTATTCCCTTAAGCTGGCTTAGGCTGAAGTTTGCAGCTTCGGTTTATTTTGGCGATGGAATAGCTCGTCTTTTCCACTCAAATAGGACTATGATGGCCCTAGATAAGGCTGCTAGGCCATTCAACTTAAGTTGGTAACAATGTGCCGTGCCAATCACCTCGTCTGCATCCCAACAGCGTGGTGAGTTCAGTGTGTGCTCAGATTTTGGCTCTTCTAGAACAAGATGACAATATTCAGCAGGTCATCGAATCCTTAACGCGCTCGGGACATGACGTTATAAGGTCCAAAAATTTCAACGACGCGATCAGTGTTTTGCAAAATAAAACCGTGGCGCTGATTCTTTCTGATGTTCATTTAGAAAACGGTGGCAACGTCTTTGACTTTCTCATCTGGGCAACCAGAAATCCTTTGACGTGCAAGACGCCATTCGTTCTGTATAGCTACCAACCCACAGCACTGGCAAAACACCTGGAGGATGGCATAAGAACAACGGCTCGACTATTAGGTGCGGCGTCTTACATCACGACAGACAGTTTTAATTCCGGCGATTTTCGCAAACAGATCGATACGTTATTACAAGCAAAGTATGAAAGTGGAACAGAAGTGGGAAAGTCCGGTCCTTCTATACAGGTAGTTAATGGTGAATGACATGTCAGCAAAGATTTTAGTGACCATGGAACACGAGGACCAAAGAAGGCTCATAGGCGACTGCTTAGAGCGTGTTGGCCACGAGGTAACTAAAGTTGATACCTTTCATCACGCAATGGAAATCTTGAGAAGTGCCGACTTTGATCTAATCCTCTCGGACGTGCATTTGCAAAATGGTGGCAGCGTCTTCGATTTTCTCCGCTGGGTAAAAGGCGACCCGTATATGCGTTCCACACCTTTCGTTTGTTTTAGTGCCGAACCTCCAGAAGTAGGTCGATATCTGGCCGATGGAGTAAGGACGGCAGCCCGCTCGTTGGGTGCAGCTCGGTACATCACAATGGATCATTTCGATGGCCCCGCATTGCTGCACGAAATTGAATGGTTAATACCTGAAAGGCAAGTGGGAAGTTATTACTGCGGCAATGACGGTCATGACGATGATGGTCACAACGGCCAAACGGTTGCCATAGAATCAAAATCGTAGGAACGCATATTTAAGGCGCTAGCAATTGTGTCTTGCCAAAAGAACGAAGACGAAATTGAGAAAGCCATTAAGCACGGTAACGCAGCGATTACTTCTTTACGATTACGAGTTCTTCGCTAGTAGGGTTTTGGCAATTGATTTTGCTGTCACAGCAGATTTATTCGTTCCTTCCATCTGGGCTCGGACAATCGCTCCTTCTATGAGCAGCATGAATTCATCAACTAGCTGATCGACCCGTTTGACGTGGGCCAATTTTGCGTAGTCTTTAACAAGTGCTGCCAACCTTCTCTTATGTTCAACGGCCAAAGCAAAATCCACGGCTCTTGTGTCAGCCGTTTCGGCAGCGACATTGATGAACGCGCAGCCTCGAAAGTCAGCCTCACTAAACCATTCCCCTAATGCATCAAATATTGCAATTAACCGATTTTCTGGCTTCTTTGCGAGCTCTTCCACCCTAGTGGTCAACCAATCCATCCATCTGTCATCGCGCCGCTTCAGATAAGCAACAACCACTTCTGCTTTCGTCGGGAAATGTTTGAAGAAGGTACTCTTATGCACACCAGCTTCCGAGATGATTAAGTCTGTTGTGGTAGCCCTAATGCCCCGGCTGTAAAAGAGGCGAACCGCCGTGTCGACAATTTTATCTTTCGTCGATTCAAGGGCTGGCACAGTGCGTATCTCCCTGTTGGGCTTTTCCTGTCGGTCGCAGCATTTAATCTGAACCCCTACCTTTATCATACACCGACTAGTCGGTTTGCATATACCAACTAGTCGGTACAGTTTTAGTTGACACCGACCGACTAGTCGGTATATATTACGAGCATGAGAACACCCGGTCCAGGGCGACCAATAAAAGGAGAAAGATCATGTCAAGACTAGTTAGCGTCGATGTTCAATCGGCAACCGGCGAGCTCAAAGAGACTTACGCCGCCATCGAGGGTCTTTTGGGTGGAGTACCCGAAATGTTTCAAGCAATAGGGAATAGCCCCGCTGCTTTATCTGGGTTTATTGGAGTGCTCGGCGCATTGGGAAAGGGCAGTCTCTCGGCGAAAGAACGGGAAGCTATCGCCCTGTCCGTAGCTGAGTCTAACAAGTGCAGTTATTGCCTTTCAGCGCACACCGCTTTAGGTCAAGGCGCCGGTATGACTGAAACAGAAACGTGCGATATCAGGTGGGGTCAAATTCAGGAACCCAAGTACAAAGCGCTAATATCATTTGTCGCTGCGGTACTGGAAAAGAAAGGCGACGTATCAGATGCTGACGTACAAGCAGTACGAAGTGCGGGCTATGCCGACGGACAGATCACAGAAATTCTATTGACGATTGCAATCAATTACTTTACGAACATCTTCAACTTGGTGAACAATACCAAAGTTGATTTTCCAGTGGTTTTGCCTGGGCAAAAAGTCGCTGTCTAAATTGCTTATTTGGTGGGAGACACAGCTCGAATGGGTTGTATACTGGACGGTTTGGAGACCACAGACTTGTTTGCGCAGGTCAGTTGAGGGACCAGCCATGCTTATCCGCAACAGCGCCATAAATTCGGCACTTGCAGTTTTACTTGCGTCTAATTTTGGTGTCTTCACGCTTGAATCGAAAGCACAAGAAGCAAGCGGCTCCAAGGAGATTCACGCTCCGAGTGAATCACCTAAAGCCGCGCCGTTCCTGTCATGGCTGCCAACGGATGGCAAACCTCGAGTTGCAATGCTTTGCATCCACGGTTTCAGCATGCACAAAGGCTGCTATGCCGCTTTCGGTAAAGAAATGGCGAAAGACGGTATCGCCGTTTACGCAATGGACATGCGTGGTTTCGGTGAGTTGAAAGACAAGAGAGAACATACAGAGCTGGACTTCGACGGCTGTCTTGCCGACATCAAAGTGCAGCTCGAACAGATTCACCAGAATCATCCCGGTATACCGGTAATTATGTTGGGCGAGTCGATGGGAGGAGCGATCGCGCTTCGAGCGACCGCTCTTTATCCCTATCTCATCTCAGGGCTTATTTCATCGGTTCCAGCACGCGATCGCACCGGTATTAGTGAAGACGAAGCGAAAGCAGGACTAAGAGCTGGGTTGCGCACCATAACTGGTGGCTTTAGCAAACCGCTGGACAATATTGCTTTTGCTGCTGTGGACAAAATTTCAGCTAAGGAAGATTTGCGAGATCAGTGGAAGGAAGATCCATTGATGAGAACAAACTTTTCGGCAAAAGAGTTTTTGCAGTTCGACAAGTTCATGGCTGACAATCTGGAAGCTGCCAAACTGGTGAAGGAAAAACCGGTTCTGTTTATACAAGGTACGAACGATAAGTTGATCCGTCCGGCGGGAACCTGGAAACTTTACGAACGGCTTGCCACGCCGAATCGGCAACTGGTCTTAAGCCAAAACTCCGAGCACCTGATTCTTGAAGAAAACCAATTCCGACCTGACGATCTGAACTTCGTCACGACATGGATCGATCGCAATATCACTCCCCTGGATCCGTCAGTTGTCGCTGCAGGATCGAAATTGCCTACCGTGGCATCGAAGGAAGAGTATTCAGGTGACTCTGGCGACCTGTCACCCGTTGATACTTCCAATAGTGGCAAGCCGGAAGAGATTACGACACTCCCACCTCAAGAAACGGCTAACGAATTCCAGCATCGCATCGCAACACAAGGTCCTCAGCAAATCAATTTCTGGATTGAACTGTACAGAAACGGTAAGGTATATCGCTGCAACAATAAAATGGAATTCAAATCCGGCGATGCGATTCGCTTCCATATGATTCCAGGAACTGACGGCTATGCCTATCTCGTCATGGAAGCTGGAACAACCGGCAAAAGCGATGTCCTGTTCCCCAGCAGTCAATACGGCACCCAAAACTTTCTATCACAAGGCAGAGATTATCCTATTCCATCTACTGGATGGATGAAGTTTGATCAACATCCTGGCACTGAACAATTGGGTTTGGTATTCGCCAAGCAAAAAGTTTCAGTCACGCCTGAGTCTCTTAAAAATCACACTCTCACTTGTTTTGTTTCACCGGAACAATCCGGCTCAAAAGATCTGTGCCCAACCCGCATGAAACTGTCATGGGATGATCCCACACCAGTCATGATCCCCGAAGATTTTTCTGCTATTTCTCAAGTAAAAAATACCAGCGATAGCAGTTTGGTTCATCTTCGGTCTACTGAAACCGCCGGAATGGTTTCCGCAAATATCCAGCTATATCATGGAAAGTAATTTCGAGGTCAATGTGATGCGTTGGTTTGCGTGGATGTTCCTGATCGTAGCGACTACCACATACATGCCCGCATGGTGCGATTCTTCGCCTGACTCACTGCCGGAGATGAACGATGTGCCGAGCAAACCAGGAATTGAATTTACCAAGATTCAAGATTTAAATCCAAATGCACCTGGCCCAAATAGACCGATCAAACAAAAATGGGCAGTTGTGATCGGAACATCTAAATTTAAAGAAGGGCGTCTGGCTCCTAACGATTCAGACGACATGGGGCAATCTGCCAAAGATTTCTGGGACTATCTAGTTGATCCACATGGTGGTCGTTTCGATCGCAATCACGTCAAACTGCTAACCGACTCCGCCGCCTCGCGACAAAATATCATGACCGCCATTGGACCTAGCTTCTTAGGGAATGGCGCGGGTCCTGACGATTTAGTTGTTGTATACATTGCCACGAGTGGTTTTCCAACAACCGACGGCAATACCTACTTATGCTCTTATGACTGCTCACTCGATAACATTTACGGGACATGCATATCAATGCAAACTCTCATGAGCACATTGAAGCAGAACGTTCACTGCGATCGTATCTTACTCGTTTTGCAAGCTGCATATAGTGGCGCAGCCGAGCTAGAATCAGGCGCCAAATCGCTTATGAAAAGCTATAATCTCGACCCTTCAACAATAATTATGGGCAATGGCTTTACCATTCTTTCCTCTAGTCAGCCAAACGAAATCACTTGGGGCAGCGCTTTTTCCCGCAACCTTATAAGCGCCCTGCGCCAAGAAGATGGACTCATCCCTGTCAATAAAGCCTTCGCAATTGCCAAACAGAAAACTGAAGCGCAAACTGCGGCAATTGATTTAAAGAAAAAGCAGATCCCTCTTATTAAATCTACTTGGAAGGGCTCAGAGCTCGTTCTTGGTGCACCACCGGCGGAGCACCTTGCCAATCTCCCCGCTTCAGTAGACGGCTTTCTATCGGCCGAAGGCGCCTATTTGAAAGCGAGTAATTTTATGGCTGCCGGGGAAACGGACAAGGCAATAGAACAGTACAAAGTAGCACTTGTCGCTGATCCTAACTACGCCGATGTACTTGCAGATTACGGTACAGCTTTGACGATCAAAGATGATTGGAAAACGGCAGCTGACATGTATAAAAAAGCAATCGCCATTCATCCAAACGATGAACTGTTTCACCTCAATTATGCACGCATATTGGATCAGCTCGGAGACAAAGACAAAAGCCTGCAAGAGTTGAATACAGCATACAGACTGAATCCGAAAGACATGTCAGTGCTGAGGGCCCTTTCCAATAAATCTCTTGCTGCCGGTCAGACAGAAGCAGCAGTTCGATACAGTGAACAAGCCGTCGATCTGTATCCTAACCGTTCCGATTTGCGGGAGCGCCTCAGTTACGTGCTTATGAAGAGTAGAGACATCGATCAAGCCGCCGCACAAGCTAAAGAGGCAGTGCGCCTTGATCCAAAATCGGTTTCAGCACACACCACATTGGGGACGGTGTTGATGGTGCAAGGCTATGTGGTTCCGGCTGTAGATGCATACAAAGAAGCGGTGAATTTGTCACCTAACGACGCCAATGTGCGCTGGTTGTTGAGTAAGTCAATGGAGAAAAGCGGTGATCGCGATGGTGCGATCGCGCAATTGAATAGCTTTCTGCAATATAGTTCACCAACAGATGCACGCGTACAAAAAGCCAAAGAGCACCTGGAAGAACTCAAGGCGCGAAACTAGTGATTGAATATGGCATTGGATCTCATAACTAAGGCTCTTGTAATAGGTAGAGCGGCCCATCAAAGTTCAAACGTGACGACCCGCATGGCGCCATCGTGCAAAATGATTTTTAGTTTCCTAACATAACGTCATCAACACTGTAAAGAATTTCGCTAAAGGATTTAACTTCCTTTAGTCCATGTGGGATTTCCACTTTGACTGGTCCCGCTACCTTTTTCGCATTTACGGTGTCGTAATAGACATCTCGAATTCCATCTGAATGATACACAATAAATTTCAAGGGAAAGCCCGGACTGTGAGTGAGACAAAAAAGGTCCTGAATGAGTTTTGCAGGTTGCGGTGAAAGATGTTCAGCTAAGACCGTTGCAGAATAATTCAGTTCTTTTCGAGGATTATTCATTTTGCTCCGGACCAAGATAATGTCTTCTGAGGTATGTCTGGGTGCGGCTGCCCCCGTCAAGCAAATAGCTTGAAGATCGTTTACTTTGCATGGTTGGGATTGCACTTTACCCGAGAACGCTCTTGGTTCTAACTTCATTGACATGAGATTGCAGGTTTGACCTGATTTGGCATGAAAGACAATTCCTCTTCTGGGAACGAAGGCTATGAGCTGCCAATCAGGCGATTGTGCCACTATCTGGAAACGATGATCGCTTGCCTCGATCCGAATTCTTTGAGAATCAAGGTCAACGACCAAGAGTCCTAATATGTACGATCGTTGAATCAAATGGAAATGTTCTTTGCTCTCCAAAGCCCGCGATTCTGGTGACGCGATAATGGCAGCCAGTATGGCACCTAAAAGGCAAAACTTCGTAAAGATCAATCGAAACAGTTGATACCAGTCCTTAAAAATGCGAGCTCACGCTACTTGGCTGTACTTACTTTCGGCAATTTAACTTCTTCGACATGGCGAATCTTCATGAGGTTGCAACCACCCGTAGTGGTAAGCCAACCAGAGGCTTTAACTCGCTTTGCGATTAATGGCAGAAGTAATTTTTGGCAGCCTTCGTAGCCGACATGCTTGGCGGCAATATAAAGCGTACCTTCGTCATCTACGATGCCAGAGCTGACCCCGCCTAATATGCAGGCTTGGGCACATGGTTTGTGCTTTTCGCCTCGGCCTGATCCCATCGTGTGTGATGCATAGCACCAGGCATCAACCACTTCTCCTTCAACAGTAAATGGTTTTCCTTCTGCTTTCATTTGCAAATCGGATTTGGTCATATTGAGTTTCACTGAACCTGGTTTCGCAACGGTTCTAGACGGCGCCGGTGAACTTGGATCGGCGGCAGAAACATTTGGCATTTGACTGATTGTTAAAAGTAAAATGGCAATCAAACTAGCGTTTCTGATCTTCATTGCTCACTTCCTCAATAAATCGTTCAGCTTGAGTTTGTCCTTTATTAACCAGGCTAGGTCTTGCTTACGCGTAGACATTCGGCTCTGCAAACGAGCATAGTGATTGGCTATTTCAGTATCTCGAGGGGCGTAATCCAACGCCTTCTTATAGGATACAAGAGCGCCATCATAATCTCGCAGGGACGTTTCTTGGTCTAAGCCCAATCTATACCAACCTCGCCCAAAAGTAGGAGACACGGCAACCCCTTCGCGATATTGCTGAACTGCCAGCGCATGGAAGTTTCGCCGATCAAGAATATCTCCAAGAGCGAAATGATACGCGCCGCGGTTGTTGAACATAGGATATTTGGATACTTCTGCAATTGCTTCTTTTACTTGTTTCTCATTAAGGTACGAAATGATGTGAGACACCAACTTCTTAGAAGTAATAGGATCAGAATACTCGCTTGCCGTCATAGACAAATGCACCAGGGCTGGGCGAAGCGCTTCTGCATATTTACTTGTCCACAACAGACTTTGTATGTATGCAACTTGCAAATCCATATTCGTCCTACGCGCTTCAAATGTTTTTTTGAGCAGCGGGCAGGCATCCGCATATCTGCCAAGTTTAACGAGTGCCAAACCTTTTATTTCTAGGGCTGCCAAAAGGTTTGGATCGATTGCTAAATCTTGATCTGCTAAAAAAGCAGCAATTTGATATTGATTGCGCATCAACTTAATGTTTGCAAGTGCAGTGGGCAAGCCAGGAATTTGCTTGCCGGAATGAATTGCTTTCAAATACATTTTTTCCGCTTCGTCGTAATTCTTTTTGGAAAAGAGGAAATTTGCAGACCAATAATCGAGATCGGAACTTTGTGGAAAACGCTTTCTTGCTGTCTGCAAGAGTTTCTCAGCTTCATCGAGATAGCCACGTTTGTACTTTGCTTTTATTAGAGCGGCAACAGCTGCGGGATCGTTCGGTCCAAGCTGCACTGCTGTTTCATACTGTTCCATCGCCTGACTCGGCAACCCAAGGCTATCCAGACAATCACCAAGCAAGAGCCTTATGTGGTCGTCATTCGGATAGCGCTCCACCAATTCTTGGATACGGTCATAAGACTGTTCGGAGATGTTCTCCGCTCGTACCTCTTGTTCAATTTGACTCAACGCTGCGGCGTCGCTTGGTATAACAACCGAAGCGGCATAACCCGGCAAGAAAAAACTTGTAAGAACAACTCCAGCACACAACGAAAACAGTTTTTGACCGTTTCTGTGTGTGCTATTTCCCATATCTGTAGACAATGCGTACCTTTGAGCTGTATCCCGCTTGCGAGCTGGAGGAGGCTTCAATAGTACAACTTTGCCCGCTTTTTGAGGCATTTATCTGGTTGATGTTCGGCAAACGATTGGGCACCTTCCAACCATAAGAGGTGAGTGCATCCGAGTACCATTTCAAAACGGAATCTTTATCTTCTTGTACAAGAATGCTCTGAGATAAAACACGTCCATCGCTATTGGCATCACCGTAATCGGTGCCACCTTGCGAACTGAAGTTGCCGGTATATTTCGGTATGCCAGGGAAATCTACCCATTGCTGAAACAACTTGAATTTAGGAAGTTTGGCTGCGGTTTCACAGAATCCAGCCACAGAACTGAAATTGACTAGAGTCACTAAACAAATCAAGCTAGCGGGCAGCAATATTTTCATGTTCATTCAGCCCTCCTAAATTAACACGGACAAGAGAAGTTAATTTGTCCATTGGTATTCACGCAGTTGTCGAACCTCAGAATGCCTTCCAAATTGTCTGCGCCAGATGAAGGAGTCCAGATTGCATTGCTATTTGTGTATCCACTGGTATTATCGACGCAATCGTATGGGTGTTCGTAATTACCGTCGCCTTCGCTGTCAACAAAGGGCTTGGCGACATTTCCTCGTAGGAGTGAATTGTCATCGGGCTGAATCAAATTTGGACTTATGGCGCTCCCGCCAAATGAGATTGAAACAGTCGTTCCGTCAGCTTCAAGCTTGGTTGGGTTGATCCGAGCTGGCAGTTGAGAAGCATCCGTGACCTTAAATGTAGGCGTGCTTTGGGATGTATCCAACCAGATGTACATCACACTTCCTAGAGGAATCGAAGTTCCAAGCACAGTTGAAATTTCACCGGCAGAAGCGTTTGGCTTCATTTGGTACAGCCGGCGTGTGACATCAGAAAGAACGGTCTGAGCCTGAGTTTGGGTCGGTGTATAGTTACCAAAGCCGTTGACGCCACCAGTACCCAACAAGTTTTGAATCGTTGGAGCTGTTGGTAGAGTGGATGAGCCAGCAACAAAAGTGAACCCGTTTAGGTCTATTGCGTCAGTACCGGTGCAGATGTTAAGCGGTTCAATTACTGCATTGGGACTCGAGGCTCTTTGGTTGATGAGGGCTTCCTTTACATATTCAATAGCGGAAATATTTATCGGTGCGCCGTTACCTGCGGTGCCATTGATACCGTTGTTTACTACGGAATCTATATAACCGAATAGGTTAAAGCAAGGCGGCAAGCTGTCGGGGTTGCCTGGACCGGGAGCGCTAACGGATTTATTGCTGCAAGAAATTTCATCTGTTGAACCAGGAGCATGTGGCTTGAGAGTCATAGCATCTGAAATTTTGTTTGCCACACTGGTTGCTTGCAAACAATTCTCAATGCCGTTGTTGATGGCGGTTGTGGAAAGGTAGCCATACGGAGATTGATACGCTGGCTGACCGGATTGGATACGCTGTTGAACTGTATAATTTGCAGCTTCCTCTATGCCTTCTATGCAACCTTGCGATTCCGAAAATGCATGTGGAGCTTTACCTGAATTTGGATCTACAGACATATCGGAAGAGACAAATATCTGGCTGTTCATGAGAAGGTCAGTGAATATATCCACCGACGTAGTTCCTATGCCGTGACCGGGATAATAAGCGGGGCTCGAGACAGTTACTGCTCCTTGGAATCCGACTGGATCCGTGCCAGCCCCGTTAGCAACCACGATAAATCCACCTGGCATAGACATCGGATATTCAGCAGTTGAATCGATTGCACCGGCTATCGAGCAAGAAATAAAATTGAGTTGGCCCAATCCTCTTGGAGCATTTGCTTCTCCGCCAGATTTAAAAGCGTTAGGCGGCACGAGGGGTATGCTTGCACTCAGATAAGGAGCCGTTTTAGCTGCTTCGAAATCTGTACCGTCCACAAGGTGTGGTGCCTGACGCGGGCGAAGCGGAACGCCCATTATCCCAACCGACACATCGTCTGTAATTCCCGGTACATCTAAAAAGCTGTAACCGGTTAAATAGTAGTTGCCGTACTTGCTCAGGCTTAGCGTGTTTTTGAAGGAATTTTGGAAAGCAGGCGGTATAACATTGTCTACTTGAGCACTACTTATGTATACGTTTGTTGCATATGAAGTTGTTGCTGTCGGTTGCAACATAAAGGCAACATCGCTGTTCGGGCGATTGGAATTCGTTGAGTCACCGGTTTGTAATATCGATAAACTCGCAAGTTGAACGAGATTATTGAAGTTGTTATCGAGCTCGGAACCACTTTGGAGTCTTTTAGTTAGGTTAGGACCAATACCGTTTTGTGGATCTGTCAAAAGCTTGATGACGTTTTGCGCTCTTGTAATGCCGGTCGAACTCGGGGTTTTCGGAGGATTGAAATCTTGTCCATCAGCGGCGGCGTTCATTGAAACAAGAAGGGCTTGAGCGACTAAGCGGTTGTAAACACGCAGATCAATTTGACCATTACCAGTATCTGTATCAGCAAGCGCGGAAAAATTGCTCTGAATGGCAGCTTGCGTTGTCGTATCGGTAATATCGTAAGGTCCGTTGAAAGTTGCTGTTTGAATGACCCGCAGCTGGGGCGAACTGATTGCTTGTTTGGCGACGTTCAAGTTGCCAGAATCAACCGCACTTTGGAGTTTCCTCCCACCAGCCAGGAACTGGATAAAGAAAAACATGCTTAGCCCAATTATTACGAGGACGAATGCAGTAAGCGCGACAATAGCAGTCGTAGCGCCTTTAGAGCGCTTCTTTATGCACATAGCTAGTAAACCCAGGAAGTGATGAACTGGGAATACTATAAGTACGGTGTGTGACTTCTCAGTGACCAAAAAGTGGTAAATTTGGGAAAACTGGTCACGATCATTACGATGACCTGGTTTCAACGCTTTTTACGCAACTCTTTAGAGATGTTAACTGACTTCAACGGATCCGTGCGAGTCGCAGTGGCTGGCACAAGGATGATGCAAGTGTCCAGCTACAAGGAAATCAACGTGATCTTCATGAGGAATGGCTTCATGACCGCAGTTAGTTCCGTGCTTATGTTCAGCAGTGTGGTCGCTGCATTTATGATCCGGCGTGCAAGCAGTTTTGTTTGCTGATTCAGAAATTTTGTGCTCATCAACATGATTGTCGTGCACGTGGTGCAGATGCCCGTCATGAAGATAGTCAATGTGTCCATCGTGTTTCACTGTTTTATGCCCACAGCTCGGACCATGTTCGTGGGCATGTTCTTCGTGAGTTGTACAGCTAGTCATATCGATTTCTCTTGCCTCATAAATCAATGCGTTTCGACCGTAGATTTACTCCTTTAGTACTTCTCTGTCAATCAAAGATAACCGTTTTCAATTGCATTTTATTGATACAATTCCCTTCCCAGCGAAGAGCCCGCTATGCGAAAAATAGTTGTTTTCAGATTCCTGCTTATTATTTTGATCTCGTCCGTACTTCTGCCATTAGAAGCGGCAAATCCTAGTACGGATACGCGCGCAGAAGCTGGCGGAGCCAGCGCCGGAGCGCCTATAAAAGTCGGCTTTCTTACCGTCGGGCCTGTATCCGATTGTGGCTATAACTACAGTCACAATGTCGGCCGGCTTGCTTTGGAATCTAATCTGCCCGGAACAAAAACAACGCTTGCCGAAAACGTACCTGAAAATGCCGATGCCGCAAGAGTGATGGAGCGCATGGTGGCACAGGGAAACAAATTGATATTTTGCACCGCATACGGTTATTTAGAATCAGGCGAGAAGGTAGCATCACATCATCCAGATGCAATTATCATGCAAGCCTGGCGACCTACTAACCTCAAAAATATGGGCACCTTCGCCGTTTACCAATACGAACCACTCTATGCTGTTGGAATCGTAGCGGGTCGAATGACGAAAACAAACAAATTAGGATTCATTTGCGGACATCCTGTTCCGAACTTATTGCAAAATATCAATGCCTTTACACTTGGAGCGCGCTCAGTTAATCCAAATGTTAAAGTGCATGTGGTCTGGACCAATTCCTGGTCTGATCCGGCTATGGAAGCGGAATCGGCAAAGTCGCTAATTGAACGAGGCGTGGATGTCTTAGGCTCGGCACTCGACAATCCGCTTACTGTTCTTAAAACAGCTCAGCGTTCACACGTAATGGTGTTTGGAACATACGCAGACATGCAGCGTGAAATACCAGATGATTGGACAACTGGCTCTTGTTGGAATTGGGATAAGCCCTATCTGGAAATCACGAAGTCCGTCCAGAACGGAACATGGAAGCCAGGCTCACGCTGGTATGGTATTAAAGATGGTGCTGTCGCTTTAGCTTCATTTGGAAAAATAGTTCCCAAAGATGTAAAAGAACAAGCAATAGCCGCCAATGCAAAAGTGAAATCCGGGCAAAAGATAATTTTCCAAGGCCCACTGGAAGACAGAGAGGGAGTGATGCGTTTAACGGGCGGACAAATCGCAACCGAAAAATCCCTTGCTGAAATGAATTGGTTTGTTAAAGGTGTAGAAGGTGCGCTGCCCAAAAAATAGCGGCACCAGACCACAATCAGAAACTGATTTCATATTGAACATCAGATTCGAAATTGATATCAGTACTGAAAAACGAATGCTGCAAATTCTCGCGCACCTTCTACGGTGGCAATGTTGTAAGCAGGGTAAGTGGCCTGATAGGCAAGCAGATCTCCCTGCGCTGCCATTATTTGTAGAGGCATGAAAATATCGAAGGGCTTATCGGCTGGATATTGCGTCCATGCGTCTCGCCGAAACATCAGGAAACCACATTCGGTGTATTCCAGGGGCGTATCACTTTCGGCAAGTTCGAATGCTGTTACCAGGTTATCCCGCACGGCGGTGTTGCACTCACAACCGGCTAGCGGTCCCTTGTAGACCGTCATAAGACCAGCCTTATTACTCTTCTGGAATGCGTCAAAAACATCCTGAAACTCAACGTTTACAAAGAAGCCACCATTCATAATTCCAAAAACGGGATCATCTTTTAGATGAGTTTCGATCAGCTTTCTGATGATGCCGCCACTGCCGAGCGGTTCCTTACCTTCCTGGTAGTACTGAACGTCTAGATTGAATGGTTTTCCATCTTGAACTACGTCCTTAATTAGCTTTTGGCCTTTGCCAAGGCAAATCACAACCCGTTTGATACCTTGCTGTGCAAGCTGTCTGAGTTGATGGTCAAAAAATGGCAAATTGGCGATCTGGCAAAGTCCAACCGGTACTGGTTCTTGCGATCCAGGCAGCACAATGCTGGGTCCACCTGAGAACACAATTACCGGTGCAGATTGACTCAACGCATGCTCCTGCTAATAGAATTCAAGGCGCCGGATCCTCGCACACAATGGATGTTTCAAGCGAAAATTTTACTGCATCATTATGCATGCTTTTCCGTAAAAATGCATCAAAAAGGGTCTCAAAAGTGTCGGTTCTCTAGACCATGCTACGACGCGCCGCGGATAGATAAAGCGATCAGAGATCAGGAAGACAAGCTCAGATTGAACCAGGCGTTCACTCCGTAAACGTCCAGCCAAACACTGTTAAGAAGAAGAACTTGGAGATAAGGGGATTCGAACCCCTGGCCTCACGGGTGCGATCCGTGCGCTCTACCAACTGAGCTATATCCCCGTCCGTGGAGATAATAATACCATCCGCTCTTGTGCCACGAGTTTGCCCACCTTTAGGACTTAGCATAGTTCTCAAGGACCCACACCTAAAATTACTAAAGGGCAGCAAACATGTCAGAGCATCACGTCGGGCGAATTATTCACCATTCCCCACACAAAGACCATCATCTAAAGCCCGAAACAGCTGCTCAGCAAGCTGCCGAGGAATGCGAAGCAGCAGCAGCTCGCTTGTTAGCCGATTCCCATCACCCGGGAAGACCTGGTCACCCACACTCAACGGCTGTTACTAGCGCCGATGTTCCACCGACTTTGCAAGAACTCCATGAAAAGTACCGGAACGTTGCAGGCGGACCGCAAGCGACCCAAGCTGCAGCAAAAATGTTCGATGATCTGCTCTGCAGAGAAGGGATAAAACGAGTTTAGTTTCGGCACAACCCTGCTAGTTCTCTCGTAATCAAATGTCACCGAGGATTAATAGCCTGGAGACGAACTATGCGTCTTTGCGGTTGAAAAGGTGCGCCCTTTTTCACCTATTAGAGAGCAAGTCTTCGCTAAAATGACTTCATGGGAATCACTATATGAGGATTATCCTGATGAAGTTATTGGTTAAGCGGGCTAGTAAGGCCCTCGCGGTTGCGTCTTTGTGTGCGGCTTTTGCCCTAACTGCGCAACCATTTGTGTTGAGTGTAAATGCTGCCGGTTCTGCTGTTGAGTCAGCTTCACTCGTTGGTAAAAAAGCACCTGATTTTTCCATTACAGATACGAATGGCAAAGTGCGTAAGCTGGGTGACTTCAAAGGAAAATATGTAGTTCTTGAATGGTTCAACTTCGAGTGCCCGTTCGTCAAAAAGCACTATGATTCCAACAACATGCAAAAACTGCAAAAGGAATACACTGCAAAAGGCGTAGTTTGGCTCTCCATCTGCTCTTCAGCCAAGGGAAAACCAGGCAACGGAACTGCTGAAGAACAAAATGCTGCCTTTAAGCAAAAAGGTGGTGCACCAACGGCGATATTACTGGATGAGGATGGCACAATCGGCAAAGCTTACGGAGCCAAGACCACGCCTGATATGTACATAATTGACAAGAAAGGCGATCTGATTTACGCCGGTGCAATCGACAGCAAAGCAACAGCAGACGCAGGCGATATTCCTTCTTCCACAAACTACGTGAAACAAGCTCTGGATGAAGCTTTGTCTAGCAAGCCAGTTGCAACCGCAAGCACAAAATCGTACGGTTGTTCCGTGAAATATGGCAGTTAAGCCCAAAGGAATCTAATGCAAAAAGTTGAGTGTGAGGCGCTGCTCTTCGATCTGGATGGCACGCTAGTAAATTCTATGACTTGCATCGAATACGCTTGGCGTACCTGGTGCAGCAAACACAATATAGATTTCGATGACGCCTGGAAGCGCATCCAGGGTCAGCGCGCCGGTGATTCAATTCGAATGCTAGCGCCTCATCTCGACATTGAGGCCGAAGTGGAACAACTTGAAGAAGCAGAAGTTACTTGCACTGAGGGCTTAATTGCCGTTGAAGGGGCGCTAGACTTGCTAAGCCTCTTGCCGAAGGAGCGTTGGGCGGTAGTCACTAGCGGCGCCCATAGACTTGCAAGTCACAGACTGAATCATGTTGGCATCAACAAACCCAACGTCTTCGTAACAGCGGAAGATGTCCGTGATGGAAAGCCGCACCCGGAGTGCTATTTAAAAGCAGCAGAAATGCTCGGCGTCATTCCCGAAAAATGCATCGTTGTTGAAGACGCACCAGCTGGAATCAAAGCTGGCTTGGCAGCGGGCATGAAAGTGCTGGCCCTTGCCACCACATACAGTGAACAAGAACTGTCCAATGCGCATTACTGCATAAAAGATTTCCGGCAGTTGAAATTAGAACAGGTCAACGGCAGTTTGAAGTTTGAATTGCAATAAGAACGCTCAGCTTAGTCCGGGTCGTGGCTGTGGTCATCAACGCGCCATGGAATGCGATTGGTGAGATGTTCAGTCAAGCCTTTAACTAGACAAGATGTGGCTGGATCCTTGGGATCGTAAAATACTTCGGCTTCAGAGCCCTTTTGATATTGATCTCTCACTCGGTCAGCATCGACATTGTTGAGATATTTCGGGTTAGGAAACGATATTTGGTCTCCTCTATATGTCCTTCCGTGAACCGAATATTGATATTTCACTTGCGGCACATAATGGGAAAGCGAAGATCTACCCCAGCCATATTCAAAACTAACATTTGAGTAAGTGATCGTGCCAGTGGTGGTTGGCCATTTTCGTGATGCAAACGCGTAGTATTTGGCGTGTTCGTAAGAGTCAAAATCAGACTTGATGCCGAGAGCAAAACATCCTCCTGAAAACGCAATAAGAACAGCAAAAAAGATTATCGTGTTGATTTTTTGGCGCGCCGTTCGAGCGGGCAAATCGATTACCGAAACTTCGTTGCGCAATCTGCTCTTTTAACCCTGACCCTTAACCAGAAAAACAAACTTGCGACGACTCACCTGCAAAACGCCAAGGTCAGCACCGCCATCAGATGCTGCTTCATATAGAACATGGTTGGGATCTGAAATGACTTCACCTTCGAATTTCACAGCATTTTCTTTGACGAGACGCTTTGCCTCACTGGAACTTGCAGCCAACCCAGACTCTGCCAGAATCCTAAACAATTGAGTGCCAGGTTGCACCGCAAATGATTGCATTTCTTCCTTGGTAGGCAATTGCTTTTGGCTGTGCACCTTATCCCACTGGTCAAGTTCATGCTTAGCAGCATCTTCGCCCCAGTACTGCTTGAGCACTTCTGATGCCAACCTAAGTTTTGCATCTTTCGGATTGCCACCACCAGCAATGCTGGTTTTAATGGCATCTATGTCAGCACCTACAAGATCTGTTGCGTACTCAAAGTACTTAACGATCAGATCATCCGGAATGCGCATGCACTTGCCGAACATATCAGAAGCTGGTTCACGCAAACCAATATAGTTGTTGAAGGATTTGGACATCTTCTTAACGCCATCTGTACCCTCCAACAAGGGAAGAAGCATCGCCATTTGCGCTTCCTGTCCGTAGTAGGGCTGCAGTTCGCGACCTTGAAGAATATTGAAACGCTGATCCGTTCCACCTAATTCAATATCGGCTTTGATGGCCACTGAGTCGTAGCCTTGCAAGAGAGGGTAGAACAATTCATGGAAAAACACTGGAAGCTGCTTATCTAGACGTTCTCCAAAAGCTTCCTTTGTAATTAGACGGTTGATTGTTACATAACTTGCCAGTCTCAAAAGATCGTGCAAACCCAATGGTTTCAACCACTCCACATTGTTACGCACTTCAACTTTCTTGAGATCAAGAATCAGACCAATCTGATCTAAATAAGTCTGGGCATTGGCTGCGACATCGGCTTCAGTAAGTGGCGGTCGAGTAGCGCTCCTTCCAGACGGATCTCCAATTTGAGCGGTAAACCCACCAATAATCAAAACAACTTGATGACCGAACTCTTGAAAGCGCTTAAGTTTTCGAAACAGAACGGCGTGTCCAAGATGCAAATCTGTGGCTGTGGGATCAATGCCTAGTTTCGCCCGAAATAAACGTCCAGCATCCCGGGCGTCCTGCATTTTGCGGGCTAGGCCTTCGGCGCCGTCCGGCAATACTTCAGCACCCCTAACGAGCTCTTTGGCCTGCTCGATGAGATCGCGGTCAATTTCTTTAGGTGCACTTTCCGTGCTGCTTTCAGTGGTTTTGCTTTGCATGAAATTAGTTCCCGACGACAAGACGGCGACATGACAGATACTACATAAAAGCCCCTGCGCGCCAGCTACGAATCTTAGCACGGACTTTGCATCTGCTTGTATGTAGGCAGGCACGTAAGCTAAGATTCGGTAGCAGATAATAAAAGAGGTTCACAGTGCACACTAGTGAAGCGGCATACGTTCCGCACGAACTTGAAGAAAAATGGCAAAAACGTTGGGAAGACCTTGGCATTTACAAAGCCAAGGATAATGACTCGCGCCCCAAATACTACTCATTGGTGATGTTTCCCTATCCATCGGGAGATCTCCATATGGGGCACATGCGCGTTTACACAATCTCCGATGTAATTAGCAGACAGCGCCGTATGAGAGGCTTCAATGTTCTCAACCCAATGGGTTGGGATGCTTTTGGTTTGCCTGCCGAAAATGCTGCTATGAGCCGCAAAATGCATCCGGAAAAGTGGACAAAATCAAATATCAAATTCATGCGCGACGAACAGCTTAAGAAGCTTGGTACGAGCTATGACTGGGAGCGCGAAGTTACAACCTGCGATCCTGACTACTACCATTGGACGCAGTGGCTGTTTCTTCAGTTCTACAAAAAGCAGCTAGCTGTAAGAAAGGAAGCTCCCGTTAATTGGTGCCCTGAATGTCAGACGGTGCTTGCAAACGAACAGGTTGTAGATGGCTGTTGTTGGCGACATACCGAAACACCGGTTGTTCAAAAACAAATGAGTCAGTGGTTTTTGAAAATCACCGATTACTCCGAGCAGTTACTTGCAGATCTGGACAAGCTGACGGGTTGGCCCGAACGGGTCAAGCTGATGCAAAAAAATTGGATCGGCAAATCTGTTGGTTCCGAACTGTACTTCACTGTTGAAAGCAAGCCCAATATCAAAATTAGTGTCTTTACCACACGCCCTGACACCGTATTCGGAGTCACCTATTTGGTGCTGGCCCCGGAGCATCCACTCGTCGCTGAACTGACCACTCCAGAAAACAAAGCGGCAGTAGCAGATTACGTTAAAGCGGCCGGGCGCAAAACCGAATTGGATCGCATGGCCACTGAAAAAACGAAAACCGGCGTGCCGCTGGGTACACAGGTCATCAATCCTTTTAATGGTGAAGTCGTACCGATCTGGATTTCAGATTATGTCCTAATGAACTATGGGACAGGAGCCGTCATGGGTGTACCCGCTCACGACGAGCGTGACTTTGTCTTTGCGACATTGTTCAATCTGCCCATCACGGAAGTTATCTCCAAGTCTGGCACTCCAACCGGTGGGCTTAAAGAAGCCTTCTTAGAAGAAGGCATTGTCGTGAATTCCGGGAAGTTCAACGGCATAACGAATGAAGAAGCGAAGTCAAAAATGGTTGAGTGGGCCGAACAGAATCAGAGCGGTAAAGCTCGTATTCAATTTCGCTTGCGCGATTGGCTCATAAGCAGACAACGTTATTGGGGTTGCCCGATTCCACTAGTGCATTGCCAGGACTGCGGTATTGTTCCGGTCGAAGAAACGGCACTACCAGTAGTGCTGCCTATTGAGGGCGTCGAAATTACAGGTGAAGGCGGATCACCTTTAACCCGCATGAAAGAATGGCTAAATGTCAAATGTCCAAAGTGCGGCGGCGCCGCCAAGCGCGAGACCGACACCATGGATACCTTTATTTGTTCAAGCTGGTATTACATGCGTTATGCCGACGCTAACAATCCAAAAGAGGCATTCGCAAAAGACAAAGTCAATTACTGGATGGCTGTAGATCAATATGTAGGTGGCATCGAGCACGCCATTCTGCATTTGCTCTATTCGCGTTTTTTCGTAAAGGCACTGCGGGATATGGGCTTGTTGAAGTGTGATGAGCCTTTCACGAATCTTTTGTCTCAAGGCATGGTGACAAAGTTCTCACCCAAATCAGGGCGCATTGAGAAGATGTCTAAATCTCGCGGCAATGTTGTTGGCACCACAGACTTTTTCAAAGAATATGGTGCTGATTCGGCTCGCTTGTTCACGTTGTTCGCCGCCCCTCCGGAACAAGAACTGGAATGGTCGGAAAATGGTGCGATCGGGCAGAATCGATTTTTAAATCGCTTGTGGCGGATGGGACAGGACTTAAAAGATTCAAACGCAATTGCCGCACATAGTAAGGCGCCAGCGCCGAACGAGCTAAGCAAAGAAGCACAAACTTTACTGCGGCTTGTGCACAAGACAATTAAATCGGTCAGTCAAGACCTGGAACCGGGCCGGTACATTTTTAATACCGCCATTGCCAGGTGCTTTGAATTGCTAAATGGTCTGTATGAGTTCACCAATGAACGCAAGAGAGACAGCAAAGAAAATGGCAAATCAAATGGCACCAATAAGAGTGTTTACTCGGCTACTGAGATAGCGCTTCTTACTTTCGCCTTCCGGAACATACTGTTGTTGCTGGCACCAATCGCCCCTCACATCACCGAAGAGCTTTGGCATCAGCTTGGCTTTGCAGCGTCCGATAAAGATACGATTCACACTCAAACTTGGCCTATCTTTGACGCCGCTTTGACAATAGATGATGAAATTGAGCTCGTTTTTCAGATTAATGGCAAAGTCGTGAGCAAGAAGCATGTGCCACGGGGTATAGAAGCTAAAGCGGCTGAAGAGCTGGCACTAAAGGACGAAAAAATCAAAGTTAAAATAACCGGACAACAAGTCCGAAAGGTTATTGTGGTGCCAGACAAACTCGTCAACGTGGTAATTTGAATTTAGCCCTGTACTTTTGTACGCCCGCCAGAATACGAGCTGAGAGCTATGCAACAAGAAACCAGAAAAATAAACTTCGCCGAGCAAAAAACGCCGCCGATGATGACGTACATGCTCATAACCTTAACCATGGTTATCTACTGCATGGGCGCCGCGGCACGAACTGACTCGTGGTTTGCACAGAATGCCTTCCAGGCTCAAAAGGTCTTTGAGTATGCCAAGGCGATGAACTTTTCTGAGATCTGCACGATGGTCAGCTACTCCAATTTCATGACCATGAACATGTGGAGTCTAGTTGGCGCCATGTATTTCCTTTGGGTGTTCGGTACTTCAGTGGAATCGCGGCTGGGAGCTAATCGTTTCATTTTTATTCTTTTTGCCGGTTTGACTCTTCCCTGGGTGATACTGGCTTTCGATGCAATGTTAAATAGCCCCTGGCACTTCGTGCCGTATGAAGCCCCAGACAAACCATTTCTCTATTATTTCGGTCCAAACCTACTTATATGTACGATGATGGGGGCATATGCGGTTCTGACCCCGCCCAAGAAAGTTGATTTGAGCGGCGGCATGCCGAGACCAAAAGGCGAAATATTCAAAAAGAAAAAAGCGACGCCGGTCCAAGATAGGTTCGGTTTGAACCCATGGGTTTTCGTCTCTGCATTTTGTGTTTTGTCGGCTGGCGAACACACTGCCATGTTGGCAATCTATAAGACCTTTGACTGCTTTACCTTATTTAGTGCACTGGGCGCTGTCGGAACAGGTTTTCTAATTGCCAATGCGCTCTTGCAGAGTGCCGTGGAAACCTTCAAAGACGGTCCGCTTAAGATGGAAGCGCTTAAGCGTTATCACGAACTGGTAGATCTAGACGTTAGCCAGGAAGATGCCATTAAAGGAACGGCAAGAGCCATGGGATTACCCAAAGAGCAAATTCGCGACTGGGTTGCAAAGAACAAAGGCCGCTTGCGAATTTCTTAATCTGCTTCGCATTCAAATGCACTCATCAAGACCGCTTCTACCCTTGTGATAATATAGGTCGTCTTCTTGACCTCCTACGTTGGCGACCCAAGGGGCAACTGTTTGGATTCCTCCGAAAAACAACTACCGGCCATTCTCGAGCGCATACGCTGGATGAGGATGCTGCAAATCGTTTTGGACGCTGCGCTTATTGCAGTTGCGTTTATCGCCTCGTACTTCATCCGCTTTGACGGACACATAACCAAGACGTTCTTTGAGCAAATCCTCATTTTCACGCCACTGGTTGTGGCAATGCAGCTTTGTGCCAATTGGGTGTTTGGTGTTTACCGCCGCCTCTGGCGTTATACCGGTCTTACGGAAATTATGGAGCTTGGCTGCACGGTCGGCATCGTCACGACCATTCTTGTTGCTTTGCGTGCTACTACAATTTTGACAGTCCGCGCTAATTCGATATCTTTCGGCATCATTTCCATCAATTTGGGATTGTGCTTTTTACTACTATCCGGACCACGAATTTTACGTCGTCTGCAAACGGAACATCGTCAACGCCGGCACTGGCGTCAGCCAATTCGCAAACGGGCCCTTCTCATAGGCGCAGGAGATGCTGGGCAATTAGTGCTGCGTGAGCTCGTGCAAAGACCAGATCTCGGTGTTGATGTTGTGGGATTGATTGATGATGATCCGCAAAAGCGAAAAATGCGAATAGGCAATCTCACCGTCTTTGGTACCACCAACGATATCGGCCGCCTTTCCGAGAACCTAGCGATCGACCAAGTTATTATCGCGATGCCATCTGCACCGGCATCGGAAATTCGGCGTATTGTTGATGTCTGCCGCGATGCAGAAGTCGAAACACGCATTTTGCCAGGCTTATTCGAGCTGATTAATGGCAAAGTGAGCGTCAATCAACTGCGCGAAGTCTCATTAGAAGACTTGCTAGGCAGAGATCCGGTGCAATTGGACGATGCTGCGATTGCCGGATACCTAGAAGGCAAGACAGTTCTAGTCACAGGCGCCGGTGGTTCAATCGGCAGTGAACTATGTCGCCAAATCATGAGATATCAACCCAAAACAATATTGTTGTTGGGCAAAGGTGAGAACTCTATATTCATGATTGTGGAAGAGCTAAAGCCAAGACCCGAACCGGTCAAGTTGATTCCAGTAATCGCAGATATTCGCGATGAAACGCGCATGGCTAATATTTTTGAGAGGTTCCACCCGCAAGTTGTTATACACGCTGCTGCTCACAAGCATGTCCCTCTTATGGAAGACAATGTTCCTGAAGCTATCACAAACAACGTTTTCGGCACGAAGGTTGTAGCAGAGTTGTCCAACCAATATCGCGTTGAGACATTTGTACTTGTCTCAAGCGACAAAGCAGTCAATCCAACATCTGTAATGGGTGCTACAAAACGAATTGCAGAATTGGTTGTGCAAGATGTAGCGTCACGCAGCAAAACAAAATACGTGGCAGTGAGATTTGGAAATGTCCTGGCGTCGCGTGGTTCAGTCATTCCGTTGTGGCGTAACCAAATTGCTGCCGGCGGCCCAGTAACCGTCACTCACCCTGAAGCGACACGCTATTTCATGCTCATACCGGAAGCAGTGCAACTAATATTGCAAGCTGGTGCACTTGGATCTGGTGGTGAAATTTTTGTTCTGGATATGGGCAAGCCAGTAAAAATTGTAGATCTTGCTCACGACCTGATCAAATTCACCGGACTGCGTCCCGGACAAGACATCAAAATTGAATTTATCGGATTGCGTCCCGGCGAAAAATTGTACGAAGAATTGCTCACTGCTGAAGAAGGTCTGACTCAAACATCCTACGAAAAAATATTTGTTGGCAAGCCTCAACCACTCGAGCCATCTATTCTCACAGATTCTATTCTGCAATTAAAAGACAATGTCCAAAACGACGACGAACGCAACATTCGCACCTGTCTATCAAAGCTAGTTGGCGGACGCCTTCTTATTACAGAACGCACCGTTTAAGGAAACTCCATTAAAATAGTGGGGAGATTCGGAAGGAGGTTCAAATGCCCTCGCAATATCCTATCTTGGTTACTGGTGCCGCAGGCAAAGTAGGCGCGGTTGGACGTTTAATAGTTGAACAACTGCTTAACAAGAACCTACCCGTGCGTGCGATGGTCCATAGCGATGACGAGCGGGCCGCCGCATTGCGAGCAAAGGGTGCTGAAGTAGTTACGGGCGATTTAACAGAACCAACCGATGTTGTAAGAGTACTTAAGGGATGCAAACGCGCATATTTCGGGATGAGCGTCTCGGCACCATATTTAGAGGCAACGGTTATCATGGCAGCTGCCGCCCGCGAATTAGGCGGACTGGAAGTACTCGTCAATATGTCTCAAATGACCGTATCAGAGATGAGTCTGACCAAAATGACGGAATCTCCGCAACAGCGTCAGCATTGGCTGGCGGAACAAACTTTAAATTGGTCGGGATTGCCGGTCGTACATGTTCGTCCAACTGTATTTCTGGACAACTTTTTCTTCTCGATCTTGGCCGCTAATTCGATCGCTAAAGACGGGACCCTAAGACTGCCTTTCGGTCCGGCGCGAACATCTCCCATTGCTGCAGAAGATGTAGCAAGAGTAGTTGCCACCATTCTGGAAACGCCCTCTTCACACATCGGAAAAGCATACGAACTCACCGGTGCGAAATCACAAGACCTGAACGCCATGGCTAAGGAATATGGAGATGCGCTGGGTCGCAAGGTGACTTACGTTGATGAGCCATATGAAAAGTGGGAGCGTGAACAACTGGCAGCTCTACGACTGCCTGATCATGTTATGCATCACATCGCCACCATGGCCCATCTTCATGCTGAGAATCGCTACGATCGCTTTACGGACACAGTCGAGAAACTGACGGGCAAACCTTCGATGAGCGTTAAGGAGTTTATTGCCAATCGTCCTGAAGTGTTCAAACAGCCTTCTCTAGAGGTTTCGCAATAGATGCTAAAAAGGGTTCTTGTCACTGGCGCAACAGGAAACATCGGAACCAAAATACGTTCACACCTGGAAAACAGATTTAGTTTGAAGTTATTGGATCTGCATGGAAAAGGCGATCCAAATGTGATCGAAATGGATTTGTCGGAATGGAACGATCGAATCGTTGATATTTGCAAAGAGATTGATGTAATACTGCATCTCGCTGCGGATCCGGACGAAACGAAATCGTGGCAAGAACTCATACCGTCTAATCTCGACGCATTAAGCAATATTTTCTTTGCAGCCGCCAAGAACAATGTGCCGCGCATTATATTCGCGAGTTCGAACCACGTTATGGGTGGCTACAAGGACACTGAGAAAACTGGGAATTGGCTGAATTCTGAGATTGCGCCTAAACCTGGCACGCACTTCGAAAATTTGAACACCACACCTTATGCTGCTATGAAGCTGGCTGGCGAGCGACTCAGTAAAGGCTATGCAATGGCTAACCATGGCGTTTGCATAGCAATTCGAATTGGCTGGGTATGCCGGATTGGAGATAACCGCCCCGAAGATTTACCCACCGAAGCACCTGAGTGGTATAAAAAAATGTGGCTATCTACAGATGATCTCTGTCAACTGATTGAAAAATCTATTTCGACTCCTTTGGGTCCACAAACATTTTTGATAGTGAATGGTATGTCCGCTAATGAAGACATGGTCTGGAATATTGAAGAAACGAAATCTCACCTTGGTTACATACCGAAAGATGGCAGGCGTTTATAAAAGCCTCTCTAAATTGGAATTCGCTTCATTGGTTGAGCGCGGGAAGGTTACTTCGATTTTCGTTCCCAATCCATTTGCACCATTTGAAATTGAAACGTAAGCACCATGCGCATCCACTATTTCTTTTACGATAGCCAGTCCTAAACCACTGCCTTCCCGCTTTGTGCCATCAAGCCTGTAGAACCTTTCGAAAACTTTTGCACGCTCTGGCTCAGGAATGCCTATTCCTTCATCCTTAACAACCAGCTTTGTTCCATCTGCCTGTTCAACAGATACGATCACGCTTTTGCCTTTCTCTGAATAGTGAATGGCATTTTCAATCAGATTTTTGAGCATCTCTAAAAGGCTGGCGCGTTCCCCAACTATACTGACTGATTTATCTGCAACCGCGCATTCAAGATCAATTCCGCGAGCAACAGCGAGATCTGCAAGTTCAAAAGCGGCCGCTTCAGCTACCTCATTTAGATCAACAATTTCAGATTTGCTCTTCGCTAAAGTTTCGCTTTCGGAACGTTCCAATACGAGCAATCGATCAATAAGGTGGCGCATTCTGTTGAGACCGAGGTCTGCTTTTTCCAATGACGATTTAGTTTCCTCATCATTGACATGCTTAATTGCCAACTCGAGATATGTCTTTGCGCCTGCCAGAGGAGTGCGCAATTGATGCGCGGCATTGGCCAAGAATCGTTCACGAGCACGAATATAATTCCGCAAAGTCTCAAACAATCCGTTAATTGTGGATACAAGAGTCGCCACTTCAGACGGCGCAGCAGAAACATCTATTGGATCTAAACTCAAAGGTATGTGCCGCGAGATCTTTTCTTCGACTACCTTTAACGGCATTAGCCCTTGTCCGATACCAAAAAAAACAGCTACAACTACGAAAACAATAAATAACAAATGTACTCCCAAAGCAGCAATCAAAGCTCGTTTGTACATATCTCGCCTGGCGTTTAAAGTTTCGGCGCATTGAACAATCAAATAGTTGCCGTTTTCCATGGGATGAGCCAGTTTAATGACTCGCACTTCTTCACCACCTACGGTGGCGTTATAAAAGGTAGGTCCGGAATTGTCGACCGCTGTTGGACCCGGTATGTTTGGATCACCAGATAAAAAGGTACCATTGGATTCTGATACTTCGTAGTAAAACTTGTCACGGTCATTGTGGCGTAACATAGCCTGTGCTGCCGCAGGGAGATCAACTTTTGCAGCGCCATTTACCATTTTGATGCGCGCCAAAACAGAATCTGCAGAGTTGAGCAGAAAGTCATCATTCATCTCGTCAACGGAAGCAACCGCGAGTTTATATGTGACGTAACTGCTTAAACAGCCGAAGAGAACAAGTGGGGTAATGAGCCAGGTTAGAAGTTTTGATTTGAGAGATTGACTCTTCATTGCTCTTTGAGGACATAACCGACGCCTTTAAGCGCCTGTATTGAGCATTTCGCTCCTTCCATTTTCTTCCTCAACCGGTGTACAACAATGTCAAGCGCGTTGAATGACAATTCAATATCTTTGTCAAAAAGAGTGTCCACTAGCTGTGATTTGCTAACCACTCTACCAGTCTTTTTGATCAATGCATCCAGCACAATAAATTCTCGTTCTGAAAGAGCCAGTTCGTTCTCGTCTATCTTGGCTTGCCGTCCTTCAAAATCTAAGCTCAGATTGCCACATGTTATCTGGTGGCGATTGCCAAAGTAACTGAAGCGAAGCAGGGCTCGAATTCGTGCTTCAAGCTCAGCTAGTTCAAATGGTTTCGTAAGGTAGTCATTTGCACCGAAATCCAAACCTTGCACTCTATCTGCCAAAGTACTGCGAGCAGAAAGCACCAGAACTGGCACGGGATTGTTCTCACCGCGCACAACTTTGAGCAGTTCCATACCACCCATGCCTGGCAAGTTCAAATCCAATAGAACAAGATCAATTTGGCTAGTCTTTAAGAGAGTTATAGCGTCTTGAGCGTCTTTAACAGCGTGAACGGTGTAACCCGTTTGTTGAAGGCTCGTAGTCAGTCCTTCTGAAAGAAGATCATCGTCTTCAACGAGCAAGATTGTTACTGCAAATTTCTGTTTCATCTTTATTGGCGATTCGGTTCATCCACAACTGGATCTTAGCCATTTCCTTCAACTCTTTTTAGTATGTACATTCTCGCCGTTGCGTTTATCGGAGCGCTACAGGGTTGCCTTTCCGCTCAAAATACATACGCATTCTTTCGGATGGGTTTCAAGTTATCAGGTGGTACTCGTTGAACTTTCGGTGGGTTTCAGTCCATGTCTTTGCAGCACTAGGTCTACGGATTTTATGTCACCGCCTAACGCAACTGATTCAGTTATGAGCGATGGATCTTGTGTACCACTGGCACTTAAAACTCTTTGCGAAGCATCATTAGTGAGTCTTAAAGCTGCTATTGCAGTTTGAACCGCACCCTTTTGAAGGCTGATTCTGGCTTTAGCTTCTTCGGTTAAACCTTGTGCGCCACCAGCCATATCAAGCGTGACAAGATCCGCTTCCAGTTCGGCAAGATCGCTTGCGCTTCCTCTGCCATTAGCAACATCAGCAAGCGCATAACCCATATCGGTTCTTGCATCCTGAATCTCAGGCTGCCTTTCAACTTCGGCACTCGATAAATAGTCGTCGTAATCGTGGTCGTTATAGCCATGGTCATCGCAAGCAAATATGTTTAGGAAGTTGTCCGTAACCGAATTGTCGTAACCCAGGGTCAAATCATCACCGAACGTGCACCCGTAGGGCGTAAAACATGCACCATCTGTGCAGAAATAATTTGTGCTGAAGTCATAACTGGCATCGAGTGTTTGATTGCTGTTGAAAACTGAGGAGGTTCCGGCACCATCCGGTTGACGTGGTGGATTGCATCGAAAAGGTCAGCCCGATCCATTTTACTTAGAACGGCATTTCGTTATTCGAAAATCAAGCCTTCAACTTTTACGATGGCTTCTTTGTCTTTTGGATCGGTAATTTCAAACTGCTCTCCATCCGGATATTGCTTGAAATACTTGTCGCCTTTACGCACAACCGTTTCACCGTTGTGTGTCAACACACCATCGCCGTGATTGCCGTCATAGCGAAGCCCATCCGCACCTACAAAATGCACGCCTTGCTTGTTTCTGGTAATTAGATCACCGCTGTTATCGATGAAATAACTCGCGTCACCAGTTTGCCAGTGGTCTCCCTTTTTGTGCGAAGCAAGAAGATCTCTTACAGTTTTGTCATCACTCGGTTTGTATGCTTTTACCTTATCGGCGTCACCTTGTTCATCAAAAACTTGATTTAATGCCGCATCTGATTGAGTGCATAACTTGGTGGAAAAGTCCGTCGTCCAAAAGTTTTGAGCAAATTCTTCGCTTGAGAATGGCAACTTAGAAGGTGAAACAGAGCAAGATCCATAACTATCGCGAAACAGCTTGGCGCCAGTAGCAGCGGCGGTTGCATTTGGGCTGACAACGGCGTTGGCGCGATCGCCTGACTTAGCTAATTTTTCCGGCACAACGTTCGAAACGTCGCTTTGGCCGTCGTTTCCCATAGTAATTTGTCCTAAACAGCGAAATCTAAATTGAATGCCGAAGCAATAGTACTAAACGCCTGGTTTCGACAGGGTTTCAATTGTCAATAGGTCATGTAACAATTTCGGAGATAACTCTTTGAGCGACAACGGATCATTTAAATTTTCATTGTCTGCGCATGGCAAAAGGCTCAGCCCATACCAGGCTACGTCATGCCACTTGCCTGCTTTGAAGCCAACGTGTTTGTAGACAGCAATACGATCGAAACCCAAATTGACAAACAATTTTTCACTGGCTGCATTTGGCAAAGTCGTACCAGCATAAATATTGTGGTATCCAAGTTTTCGCAAAATTGCGAACAATCTTGAGCACAGTCCAGTGCCTATGCCAGTTTTACGTGCCTCGGGTCCGGTGTATATTGCTAGATCCACACTCCATTTATAAGCAGCTCTTGCTTTGTGCGGCGAAGCATAAGTGTAACCAATCACTTTGCCTTCATTCACTGCCACAATCCATGGCAAGTCAGGGAGTATGCTTGAAATGCGCTGGGCCATTTCACTTTTGGTGGGTGGAACGATTTCGAAAGAAACTGCCGATGCAGATGTGCAAAATGGTGCATAGATCTGCGCGATTGATTCGGCATCGTCGGTGGTGGCAACGCGGTATTCTGGTTTCATAGTGCAAGCGTTTTCTTTATGAGAGAGAATTTTATAGGAGAGCGCGCTATAATGCGCTTAAAAATCAAACATATTCAGGTAAACGTGGTCTCTATGATCCAGCCCGAACAGGCAACTAATGAACCGGTTCTAGTTAATGAATCGGTCGCTGAACAAAAGGCACAAGCACTTTTGCAAAGCCTTGCTGGGCTTAAGAGCTTAATTGTCGCCTATTCAGGTGGGGTGGACAGCTCTCTTCTGGCATATTATGCAAGAGCGGCTTTAGGCGATAAAGCACTGATCGTCATTGCGCGTTCTGCCAGTTTAGCCAATGATGAGCTCGAATTCGCCAGGAAACAAGGTGCGGAATTCGGCTGGAATGTGCTTGAGATAGACACGGATGAAACTGAAAAAGCCGAATATCTGCGCAATGACGAAAGGCGCTGCTATTTTTGCAAATCTACCTTGTTTGAAGCCATGCAGCGCATCGCTTCGGAAAACAACTTTTCGAATTTGGCATACGGGGCAAACGTAAATGACCTCTCGGACTATCGCCCCGGTCATCAAGCCGCACGTGAAAGGAACGTTCTTAGCCCACTGCAAGATGCAGGCTTAGTAAAAGAGGAAATTAGATATCTGGCTAAGAAGGCGGGATTGCCAAGCTGGGATCGTCCGCAAGCTGCCTGCTTGTCTTCCCGTTTTCCAACCTATCAACCAATAACCATTCAGAAACTTTCTCAGGTGGATAAAGCAGAAAGCTACCTGCACAGGTTAGGTTTAAAACAATTGCGCGTGCGTCATCACGACAATCTGGCCAGAATTGAACTATCGAAAGAAGATATGGACCTTGTACTTGCTGGTACAATTTCGGTACCGCAGATAGTATCAGTCTTCAAAGAATATGGCTTTAAATACGTAACTTTGGACATGGAAGGTTACCGCCAGGGCTCGTCAAATCCCGACGATTTAAACACGACTCACAAGGACAAATCACAGGAAGGACCAACTTGAATAAAGATCGCTTGATCGAGTTATTGCAGTCTATTTCGCAAGGTAAGCTAAATCCCGACGAAGCCTACGAGCAGCTCAAGCACCTGCCCTACAAAGACCTTGGCTTTGCGCGAGTAGATCATCATCGTGCCATCAGGCAAGGTATGCCGGAAGTAATTTTCTGCTCTGGCAAAACATCTGAACATATCGCTTCAATTGCAAAAGAATTGCGCAGTGCGAATTCACTAGTGGTAGCAACAAAAGCCAGTGAGGAAGTAGCAGCTGAAGTTCTGCGCATGAGCGAAGAAGCGCGCTATTTCCCTTCCGCTCGTATCGTTGCCTGGGGTGATTTTCCACAACCAGAGCCCAATTCACCCAAAGTGTCTGTTATCACGGCCGGCACTGCTGATTTGCCGATCGCGGAGGAAGCAGCTATATATCTTGCCGCCTCGGGCGTCGCTGTGGAAAAAATACAAGACGTCGGCATTGCTGGCGTGCATCGGATGTTCGATGCTCTTCCCACCATCCAAAATTGTGCAGTCCACATAGTTGTCGCCGGCATGGATGGCGCCTTGCCCGGTCTCGTTGCTGGTCTTGTACCTCAGCCTGTAATTGCCGTACCGACATCCGTAGGCTATGGAGCAAGTTTCAGTGGTCTGGCGGCTCTGCTTACCATGCTTAATAGCTGCTCGGCAGGTTTGACAGTGGTAAACATCGACAACGGTTTCGGTGGGGCTGTCGCTGCCCTTCGCCTCGTGTCCGTTTTGCGCACGGCAGTGCGTCCTGCTTAATTACGTCCGGCTTAATTCATTTTGTTTCTTCACATTTTGCCCACGTATGGGCATATATTATGAGAGTACGTCGCGGCTATTTGTGGACCTTTCATTGAGCCTTTTAAAGAAGATAATTACAGGCTGCGTATTGGGGTGCCTGATCGGCATTCCGGTCGGACAACGTATTAGGACCTGGATAGCAAGAAAACGGGCACGTCGTGAAAATCTTAAGTTGATATGGCTCAAAAAGGGTCAAGACACTTAAACTGCTTTATAGAGACTAGCGACCGAGAATAGCAGATGTCTAAGCAATCAAAAACTCTACGCTCACTTTTAACGACTAGCCTTGCTCTTTGTTGCGCGTTCTCTTTCGTTAATGCTGCCCACAGCAAGGATAATTCTAAAAACAAGTTGCCAGCTAATGTTTTTTCCGCTCCTCCGGAAATGAACGAAATTCCCATATACGTTAAAAATGACGGCACTCCCCTTACACCAAGGGCTGCAGACAACATTGATAACGGCGATTTGGACCTTGTTTCAAAATTGCCCTCCCTCACAAACGATCAGCGCAAAGCAATTAACAAAATAATTCAAGAGGGGCGCAATGAGATGAACTCCATACGCGCAGGCGTTAAGAAATGGCAAGACGAGCTGAAAGCAGCGCAACCAGTCAAAACTGGCAAGATCACTGGCGTTAAAGACCATTCCATAAATATCGCCAGTGCAACTCCTGATAATTCTTCAAGCATGATGCAGGAAGAATCTTTGGGCATTGAAGAACCTACCCCTGACGAATTGAAAGCGCTCATTCAAACAGGCAACGATCGAATTAAAGAAAAGAATGTGGCAGTCTGGCAAGCAGTAATCGCCAAGCTTACTTTCGATCAAAAAGGTGATCTAGACAAGATGAAGCAAGGAAGGTTGATAATTTCAACCTCTGCCAGCTTGCCAGCCGATCAAGCTCTTGATACCACATATGGTGAAGTAAACGATTCCGGATTAAACAAAGCCCTAGTGAAACGGGCGATGTCTACTGTTACCAAAAAGTCTCTCTATGAGTCTATTAGAGGCAACTAGTTTAGAGGTAATTAGGCGCCATGGCTAAATCTGAAGCCGAATCATTTTGGACGGAACATCTCCTACGCCGCGCCGGTTTTGGCTACAATCCGGCCGAACTAGAGTATTACAAACACCGTGGATACGAGCGTACTTTAAGTGAGTTGCTAGAACCAGATAAAGTCGATAATTCAAAGTTGGATAGTGCTGTCGAAATGCAGCAATTCGATTTCACAAGACTTGATGATCTTAAACGCTGGTGGATTTACCGAATGGCTTATACTCAGCGCCCGCTCGAGGAAAAGATGGCTCTTTTCTGGCACGGACACTTCGCCACTTCCAATCGTAAGGTCAATAATCCTTACTCGATGTACATGCAAAATTTGATTTTTCGAAAGAGCGGCATGGGGAATTTTCACGATTTGCTTTTATCTGTCTCGAAGGATCCAGCCATGATTGTTTGGCTTGATAATCAGCAAAATCGTAAGGGCAAACCAAATGAGAACTATGCCCGCGAAGTAATGGAACTCTTCAGTCTCGGCATAGGAAACTACACGGAAGCTGATATCAAAGAAGGAGCGAGGGCTTTTACCGGTTGGCAAACCAAGCCCGACGGTTTCTTTTTCAATGCCAAAGATCACGACAGTGGCGATAAGAATTTCCTTTCAGAGCGTGGCAATTTTAATGGCGATGACATCATTGCCATTCTCTCGCGCAAACCTGCCACTGCCAATTTTCTTGCCACAAAAATGTGCAAGTTTTTCGTTGCCGATAATCCATCAGAGGACATAGTTTCCGATACGGCTAAAGCTTATAAGCCAAACGGAAACAATATTCGCAACATGCTTGAAACCATATTCACGCATCCTCAATTTCTAAGCAAAGAGTCTTATCATGCCAAAATCAAGAGTCCAACTGAGCTAGTAATCGGGACTATAAAAGGTCTGCAAATCACGAAACTAGATTCGGATTTGCCCAACCAAATGTCCAGGATGGGGCAAAGTCTTTTTGAGCCACCCACGGTTAAAGGGTGGGATGGCGGTCAGGCATGGGTGTCAACTGATCTCATGATGGAACGCTTTAACTTCGCAACGCGAGTCACGCAAGAGAAATTTGATTCAATCAAAGGTTACATCACTCCTTCCGCTTTAGTTGCCAACCAAGGCTTGAAAACAACAAATGATGCCGTTAATTACCTTCTCAATCTTCTCGTTGACAACGATGTGCCGGAATCTACCAGAGATGAGCTCACTAAATATGCATCAAAGGATAATTCCGGCAAAACTTTCGACCTTGTCTCTGATAACATCGACGACAAATTGATCGACTCGAAGTTAAGGGGACTTGTGCACATAATAATGACCCTACCTACCTATCAATTGGCTTGATGGAGCGAAACCGATGCAGATCACAAGACGGAAATTTTTGAAAGGCGGAGTTTGCCTGGCAGTTGGTGCGAGTCCTCTATTTTCAATGGCGGCTCGAGCTGCTGAATTGCAACCGCGCAAAGCTGGTGAATCAAAGATACTTGTTGTCGTGCAGCTCGCCGGTGGCAACGATGGTTTAAACACAGTAGTACCTTACGGATTCGGACAGTACTACCAGCAACGTCCCAACTTAGCAATTAAACAAAAGGATGTCTTAGCCCTAAACGATAAGATTGGGCTCCATCCGAGCATGACAGGCTTAAATCAACTGTTCAAAGACGGTCATTTGGCGCTTGCTTTAGGCGTTGGTTATCCCAATCCGAACCGATCACACTTTCGATCGATCGAAATCTGGCAAACTGCAGAACCTGAAAAGATTTCCAACACAGGATGGATAGGCAGATATCTCGACAATACTTGGCAGAAGAACGACACACTAAGCCGGCGATTGTTCCCAGCTATAAATGTTGATCCCATGCTTCCAAAGAGCCTTGCTTCCGATCGAGTTCTTGTGCCTTCGGTTGCTGATGTTAACCAATTCAAGTTCAACACTGATGCTCACTATCAACTCGACCGTCAAAATCAAATTGAAACATTCAATCGCATTTATTCGGCATTTGATCTCGACAGGCCAAGCGCACAACTTTTAAAAGATGTGGGTTTAGACGCGATGCAAGCATCCGATTATTTACTGAGTGTAGTTAAGAACTACAAGAGCACCGTCAACTATCCGGACAACGGCTTTGGCCGCAGTCTTAAATTTATTGCGCAAATGATTACCGCTGGAGTCGATGCTCGTGTCTACAACATCAGCCTGGGCGGCTTCGACACGCACTCAAACCAACTTGGTGCACAGGCAAATCTGCTCAAACAATTCTCCGATTCCGTTGCCGCGTTCCAAAAGGATTTAGAACAACACGGTGCCGAGAAAGACGTAATTCTGCTTGCTTTCTCTGAGTTCGGCAGACGCGTTGCGGAAAATAACGGGCGCGGCACAGATCATGGCACCGCTGAACCAGTGTTCATAATTGGTGCACCTGTAAAGGGCGGAATCTATGGCGAATACCCAAGCTTGAGCAATCTTGACCAAGGTGATTTGAAATATGGTCTCGATTTCCGTTCCATTTATGCCACACTAATTGAAGGATGGCTTGGTGGAGACAGCAACAAGATCCTAAATGGCAATTTCGAACGAATGCGTTTCGTATAGAAACGCGGGCTCTAGCGGTCAATTAATCAAATTCATAAGGCTAACTCTGTTTCTGGTAAGCGCGTATATCCTTTCGGTTCCTATGTATGCAAGCGAAATCGAATGGAGTTTCGATCAAAGCCATATTCAGATGGGAAGCCAGAAAATAATACTTGCCAAAGACGCAATCAAAATCATAAACAAAACAGCTGGCTATAGCGTTCTTGCGAAAGCACCGATTTGGGATGTCACTATTTATCGAGATGACGAACGCCAGATATACTCCGTGCCGATAGGATCATTCAAACGTGCCGCTTTCGGTTTTGCTTATTCGGACTACAACCCAGACGGCGCACAGCCGTTTTTCGTGGATGGTATAGAACACGAAAAGGACCTTGTCTTAGAGAAGAAAACAGGCAAGGACAAAAGGCAAACCGCCTGGATCGTAAAAAATGTCCCCCTATCACCACAAGCAGCTAAAGTCTTGCGCGTCTATCTCGCCTTTCCAATTGACGGAATGCCTTTCCGCTATGTAAATGACTACGGGGACAGGAGACAAGGTGCCGCAAAAGCTTGGCTAGGGGGCGGACTGACGAATCCTTTTGAGGGGAAAAACACAGTTATAACCACAAGTAATTATCGGAAGTATAATTACAATAAGGGCGATTTCGAATATCCAATTGGTTACAAGCAGGTTTCAACTGCCAGCGGGCTAACACTTTCAAGCAAACAAAAGGGACAATTCAATAACCTCTTGGAGGATATGGATATTGGCGCCAAATTCAAACAATAGATTTGATTTTGCGTTCCGACTTGTTTTGTGTTTGTTGATTTGTCTAGCTTTTAGCCCCTGCACTACATATGGTGCATCGTTTGATGGCTGGCTGCTTACGCAGCGTCACAAACAGCTCGGGCAGAATTACGTTTACTTGACGCATGATGCCTTGAAGATAGTCAACAAGACGCTTGGATTCGTAATCTTACTGGCTGTCCTCCACACCTATTACCAAATTGACAATCCGCTTTTGCCTTTCCGTAAGGTCAATCATTTCGGCACAAATAAATCGGACCATCTCAACCTCTGGCTGAGCGTGTCCATCAATGAAGGCTACCAAGGCAAGATCACTTTCCTTGATACGGTAGAGGCAAAGAAGATGAAATTTGACGCTAAGGAGTTTGCGTATCCAGTTGGCTTCAAGAAGCTGGCAAACGCCGGTCAAGCGTTCGTCTCGAAAAAGGGCACTAATGGACTAGGTGACATTATCAAAGATCTTGATCTGGGTGAAGATCTCGGCAAGCAAGAAGCTGGCAAACACGAAACTGATGTAAAGAAACCCGCTGCCGACAAAAAGAGCGATACTGGTAACAAGTGATCGGGGATTTTTTGTGCTTAGGTTCATTCTTTTATTGTGCGCTTGGCTAATTATTTCCTTGTGCACTTGCGTAGTTTCAGTCAACGCCGCTTTTGGTGCTGAACTGCAAACCAAAGGTTGGCTGTTAGTGCAACAACACAAGCAACTGGGCCTCCAAAATGTTTACCTTACCCATGATGCTGTCAAAATCGTCAACAAGAATTTCAACTTCGTAGTACTGATTGCGCCACCATATCGCGAAGTTGCAATTTATCGGCCCGATGATCGCACCGCTTTCTTCTCAACACCGAAACAATTTCAATCTACAACCTTCTTGCCGGCCGGATTTCCGCCACCATCTCAAAACAAGCTGCAAAAGCTTCAAAAAGTGGGAGAAGAGACAATTAACGGTCTGCACATAATCAAATATCGCCCGCAGTCGACTGCAGACGAGCTATGGACTATAAACAATATCGATCTCGCGCCTCCGGTTTTGGAAGTAATCCACTCCTACTTCCAGATAGACCAACATGTATTGCCATATCGAAAAATTGCTATTTTCTATAATGAAAATTCAAAAGCCCATTCGAACATATGGCTGAGCGTAACTCTCAATGATTCCTACAAAGGCAAAACGGTTTGGTTTGACACACGCAGCGTTAAGGAAATGAAATTTACAGCAAAAGACTTTGCCTATCCCGTTGGTTACAAGAAACTGGAAAAAGCCAGTCAAGCACTTTTCTCCAAATCAGGAACCTCTAAACTAGACGATATGATCGAAGATATGGCTATTGGAGTAGATCTCGGGAAAAGTGAAAAGAGTGGCAACAGTGCACAACCAAAAAAATAGTTTTGCCTTGTTGATTGCTTTTTTGATTCCTGCGGCGCTTTCTTTAACCGTTTGCCTACTTTTCGGCACCGATACTGCCTTTGGTGCCAAAAATGAAGTTGATGGTTGGATGATCGTGCAAGATCACAAAGACCTTGGCCACAACACTATTTACGTTACGCATGACTCGGTCAAAGTAGTAAATCAGAACCTGGGATTCACCTTTGTGATGGCGCCTCCGTATAAGGCTATCCCGATCTTTCGCACTGATGAACACATTATTTTCAATGGCGATTCTAAAGAGTTCCAGCATGCTACCTTACTGCCCGGCATAGTCTATGCCAAGCCAACCGTATACACAATGCTAAAGAAGATTGGCGAAGAGAATTTTGAAGGTTTACATGTTGATAAATTCAAATCCCTTACGGCCGAAGATGAGATATGGACGATCGGCAATATTAGCCTCGCCCCACCGGTGTTAGATGCGATCCACTCTTACTACCAAATTCAAAATCCGATCTTTCCCTTTCGAAAAATTAGTTTTGTTGGCGCAAATCATTCGAAACATAAAAACCTCTGGTTGACTAGCGCACTAACTGATACGTACCAGGGCAAGAATACTTTTCTTGAAACCCGCAGTGCAAAAAAAATGAAGTTCACGGCAAAAGATTTCGCAATACCCACTGGCTATACGTCGGTGAATAACGTTGCGCAAGTTTTCCTATCAAGAAGCGGGGCCTCCAAATTTGATTCGATCGTTCAAGATTTCATGCTGCCGGACGAAACCAAGAAACCGTCTACTCCGGTTCGTCACTAGTTAGGGGCTGGGTCCTACTATCCTCAACTGACGCAGCATAGAGCTCAGCACGTTGCATCTAGTCTGTAATTGGGGTGGATATGTCGGCTATTCTTCTTGTTCGTCCGTAGTTTGGGGCGGGTTATCTGGATAATTGCCGATTTTTATTGATAGTGCCTTTTGCATTTTGTTGTGCAGCAAATACAAATTAAGCGTGTCTCCCACCTTATGGGCAAGCACCATCTCACGAACTTCTTTGGCTGTGCTTACATCTTTGCCATCGATTTTTTGAATAATGTCTCCGGCTGTGACACCCGCACCGGAAGCCGAACTTCCACTAAATACCTTCCTTACAAATACGCCTTTAAGCGGAACAGGAAGCCCTAGACTTTTAGCATGCACATCAGTTGCATCTTCCATCATGATGCCGAGCCAGGCTCTGGCAATATGACGGCCGTTAAGCAAATCATCTTCAATTGATTTCACTACGTCGATCGGAATTGCAAAGCCAATGTTCTGCGCATTGGCTTGAATTGCAATGTTCACGCCGATCACATCGCCATCTAAATTGAGAAGAGGTCCACCGGAATTACCAGGATTGATTGCGGCATCTGTCTGAATCAATTTGACGTCTCTGCTTACGGTATCAACTGATCTCCCCACAGCAGAGATTATGCCGAAGGTTACTGTGTGATCGAAACCAAGCGGATTACCAATAGCAATTGTGAACTCGCCTGGACGAAGACCAGCAGATGTACCGAGTTTGGCGGTGGGCAGATTGGTGGCATTGATTTTAACTACAGCAAGATCGTAAAAGGTATCTGTACCCACAACCTTAGCGTCGGTGAAAACTCGTTTGTCCGTCAAAGAGACTGTAATTTTTGATGCGCCTTTCACTACATGCGCATTCGTAAGGATATAACCATCTTGGCGCACAATAAATCCGGAGCCTGTATTGTGCCGTTCCATCTTTGGCATCTCGGGATGCGGACCGCCTCGTGGCTGCACGTGTTGACCGTTAAAGAAAAAATCCAGACCGCCACCAAACGGACTATCTGGAAATTGTAAAAACGGCAAAATAGTTGGTTGGCTAACTTCCTGATCTACTTCAATGTTCACAACTGCTGGTGAAACAGCTTGGGCGATGTCCGCAACAGTATTCGGCGCTAGCACATTGGGAGCAGCACTGACTGTAAGAGGCAAGGATACTGCTAAATTGAACACGGCGGCTGCCAGACCAGCCACTAATAGAGGGAATCTATTGATTGCATGCATTTTTTGAAAGACCAACCTGAAAGAAAGCTTCGGATGCTGCAAGCGAGCTATAAACGCTTCACCAAGAGCATACCAGTGACAAGGTTGTCAGACAATAAGGACACGTTCGGTAGTTTCTTCGGCGACATCAGTCAACGAAACGAGGACACCTTTGCAACCGCGTCTGAGACTCTTCCGACAAGCGGTTTTATAATAGGCAATCACTACACGAACGGATGGTCTTAAATAAGCAATTTCGCAATTAAAGCTTTAAGAGCAACGGCAATTCTGCTAGCTATAGCAATGATAAGTTGGCTTGTCTGTGTGGATGTATTCAGTCCGGCGCTGGCAGAACAGACGGATTTTTTGAATAGCTGTTATGTGGCAGGAAAGATCTGCGCCACAAATTCTTACGACGTACTCTACCCACCCCTGGAGGCATCGTCACAAGCAAGAACGAAATTTGCTGAAACTGCACATGAGCTGATGCCCTTGCTACCGAAAAATTCCTCTCCGGTCTGGCAATATCCACCGATTGATGCTCAATTTTTTTCACTCTTTGTTGGAATATCGCCTTCGCTGGCGTTAATGGCCTGGCAAATTCTTGGCTTAATAAGCATAGGTATATCGGCATACGCGTTTGCCAAGTCTGCTGAGATTGACTGGTTCAACTCGATTTCATTGTTGATACTTTTTTTCCCATTCTTTTTTACGCTAAAAACAGGGCAACAGGGAATCATCTTCGGGGTTTTGCCCATTTCTCTAAGCCTTTATTTCTTTTCAAAACAAAAACCAGTTCTAGCCGGGCTGGCTGGCGGAGTGACATTTTTCACTATGAAATATCTACTCTTGTTCAGTTTTATTTGTGCAGGACTAGCTAGCCTAAACTTGGGCGTGCTATTCGGCTTAATAGCAAGCTGCCTTTTCATATGCGGTTTTACGCTTTTGACGACGCCATTCGCAACGGTCGTCTGCTGGATTCATAACCTACAGCTTTCTGAAGCATATTTCTTTGACCCACATCTTGCTCACAAACTCGCCCTTTATACGTCTCTTCCGCCATTACTGATCCTATCTTCTCCAATCGAATATCGCTATTTAGCTAAAGTCCTCGTATATTCGATCTCTTCTATCGTTGCTCTACTCGGATTATTTTTCATCTGGATGATTGCTAAGTCGCCACTGCCCTTAAAATCCAGGGTCTGTTTTATTTTTGCGAGCGCCATTTATTTGATGCCAATTGTGCAACCTCACTTACTTTATTACGACCTGTCGTTAATAATGCCCGCGAATATTCTTTTGTGGAGTAGGTCAATTTCCGAACCGATACAAAGTAAACTGCGAGTATTAACAGTGTTATTGGCCTTACTGATTAACGGCTATTTTATTTCGTTCGCCGTATTTAACTCGCCGATATTCAATCCGCTCGTTTTCAACTTATTATTGGTCACGATAATCGTTCAAATATTGTTCGGAATGAAACTCGCGCTTCGGGAATCATCGATATCGTAATCGAACGCTGGAGGAGCGCTGGTCACTTAAGCGTTAACTTCACCGCTGGGAGAGCGCTGGTCACTTAAGCGTTAACTTCACCGCAGCGGCGCTCTGTCCAGAAGTGGCTAATCCTAAACTTGAAACCAGTTCGACCTACGAACGACCCATACCTAAACGCTGAGCGTTTTGGAATACTTTGCCTTCGGAGAGCATCGATGGAGCAATCACAACTTCTACTTGTTGCATCTCACGAAGATTGGCTGCGCCAAGTGTCGCCATGCTGGTGCGCAGTGCACCAGTGAGATTTTGACTGCCATCATCTATATGCGCCGGTCCATTGAGAATTTGTTCCAGGGTGCCTGTCGTTCCCACTTTAATGCGGGTGCCGCGCGGCAATACTGGGCTTGGTGTAGCCATGCCCCAGTGGAAGCCTCTTCCTGGAGCTTCCTTAGCACGAGCCAGAGGAGAACCAATCATGACGGCATCGGCTCCGCAAGCAATTGCTTTGCAGATATCACCACCAACTACCATGCCACCATCGGCGATGATAGCCGGTCTTTCACCGTGCTCGCGCTCATAATCTTCTCTTGCGGCAGCACAATCTGCAATGGCTGTAGCCATCGGCAAACCGACTCCCAACACGCTTCGTGATGTACAAGCTGCACCCGGTCCTATTCCAACAAGAATGCCGGCAACGCCTGTTTCCAAAAGTGCATACGCGGTGTCGTAAGTAACGCAGTTACCCACAATTACCGGCACATTGATCTTCTTGCAAAACTTGGCGAGGTTTAGACTTGGCGTACCCATTGCCGAACGATGCTCCAGTCCCGTAACTGTAGACTGCACAACGATAATATCGCAGCCAGCTTCAACAGCCAGGGGACCGTATTTATCAGCGAAATTGGGTGTTATGGAAACTGCGGCCAAAACTCCACGAGCTTTTATTGCTTCAATTCGTTTTTCAATTAGCTCTTCTTTTATAGGTTGGGCATAAATCTCTTGCATCAACTCAATGAAACTCTGGTTATCGCACTTGGCGATTTTTTCGTAAGCTTCGTTGGTGTCTTCATAACGCGTTTGCAAGCCTTGCAAATTGAGAACCGCCAGCCCGCCGATTTCGCCCATGACACCAGCCATCTCGGAATCGACAACGCTGTCCATCGCGCTTGCGATAATAGGAATGCCAAACTTATGGGGTCCCAGTTCAAAACCGATATCGCAGAGGTCTAGATCTAAAGTGACCGAACCAGGAACGAGGGCAATTTCATCAAAACCGTAAGCGCGCCGTGTCTTTTTGCCGCGACCAATGTACATTTGCGGTTCCGATATCTCTTTTTCCGCACTGAGTGACTTACTATTTATCATGGTCATCCCGCCCTCTCAATTTCGTTTTATCTTAGCACCGACCCTGCAAGCCCTACTGAAGCTAGATATCGAATCTTTAGAATAGATCGCAATGGTGCACGCCCATGTCTGAAACTCAAGTCAATCTGCACATTCCAGCCGGGATCAACTATGAATGCACCGGCTGTGGAAAATGTTGTGGTGGCTGGGCCATACCAATGACCGATGAGGATTACGACCGCATAGCCCCTATTAACTGGGGTGAACGAAACGATAAATTCAAAGGCAAAAACTTATTCCGACCATTAAAGCCCTATGAAATGGTCAACGTGCCTTACACACACGCAATAAAGAGCGGTGAAGATGGGCGTTGCCCGTTTCTTGTGGACAATCTTTGTTTCATCCACAGCCAGGACGGCTCCAAAGCAAAGCCCTCGATATGCCAGCTCTTTCCATATTGCTTTAATGAGACACCAAGCGGAGTCTATACAACCGTCAGCTTTCTGAGTATGGGGGCCATCCACAATTCGGGACGGGCTCTTGCTGAACAGCGGGAGTATCTAGAGCAGAAGTATCAGGACTTCCAGGAGCTCTTTCCAAACCATCACCCCAATTGGTCCAAATTGCAGCTTGCGGTTGGAAAGCCCCTGACTTGGGAGCGCTACCTCGAAATTGAAACTGAGCTTCTTAAGATGCTTCAAAACGAAGCAGCCGACTTTGAAACGCGCCTACAGAGTTGCTCCAGTTATCTGGTTGGCCTGGCAAAGGCACAAACGGGTGGTTCACCAGCTTCGCAGGATGCCCCGCCAGGAGCACCTGCTGCTCACATGTCGGTCGTAATTGCCAAATCCAATACTTCCCTGAACCATTTAGACCGCGTACTGATTGCCAATCTTCACAAGCTTTACTTTCCAACCAAATCTATAGATAGAGGAGAGGGAGACTTCAGCCTGAATCGATTCTTGTTAGATGCCAGTTTTGGGTCTGTAGTTACGGGTCTTAAAATTGCGCTGCCGGGACACTCCTATTCACTTGCCGAATTGGAATCTATTAAATGGCCTTATGGAGATAAGGAAGTCCAGGATCTTTTATATAGGTATTTCTACTCGCGCATTTTTGCCAAGCTTTATTTTGGCGCCGGATTCGGTCAACTGAGCCTAGTTACCGGTTTCCATCACCTTGTCTTCGTTTATGCGCTAGTCAAATGGCACTCTAAGGCGCTTGCTAAGATGCGCGGAGTTAACGAAGTTGGATTCCTAGAAGTAATTGCTTCGATTAGACAGGTTGAGAAAAGAATGGGCGAAACAGCACTCGGCGGTTATGCAGCAGCAACCCTCGAGCTTCTTCTGTTTAGTGCCTCAAGAATAAGCAGGGTTCTCAAGAACAGCCTTTGAATCTAATCTGAAAAACCTAAATTCTGCTATCAATTCGAGGAACGTTCCCCTATAATATGTATTGCAAGTTACAAATTTCTGGTTGACTTGCCTTCGTAATTACCGTATTGTAACGCCATCGATTCAAAGAGGTTGCTTTCCGCAACCGGGCTACAAAAATTACTACATTCTTCTGCTCTCTCTAGGAGGTTCTCAATGAATATCTTCCGTAAACTTACTATGGCTGCCCTAAGCTTGTCCGTTATCGCTTCCATCGGTTTCACAGCTGCTCCAGCCCACGCTCAAGCATCTGGTAACGCTCAACAATCCGATGCCTTTAGCTCCAGCGGCGGTATCAACGACGACGGCGCTACCACTGGTTCACAAACCACGCAAAACGCAACTCAAGCCAACAACCCACAACTTTCAGGCGCCACCAACGGTACGATAGGACCGCAAGGTACTGATGCTACCTACGTAACCGGCGTCAACACAGCAGGTACAGTCCGCGTTAACAACTTGGCTAACTTAGAAGCCTTGCTCAACATCATCGCTAACGGTATGGAAATCCTCGGTATTGCCTGGGGCGGACCAACCATGATCATGGGCTTCATGCACATGGCTGCAGGAACTCAAGACTCGATGAAGCGCGTTCTCTTCGGAGCCGCTGGTGTCACGGGTGGTTTAGCAACTCCTGGTTGCATCAACTGGCTCGTTGCCTCAGCCCGCGACGCGAACTTGTTCTCGTAATCGAAGTACAAAAGCACTAAAAAGGGGAGCGAAAGCTCCCCTTTCTTTTTGTCTTTTTTGATCACGCATTCGATCAGTTTGTACTCGCTAGATCAGACAACTCGATCAGACAGTCGCTCGATCAGACGATCACTAGATCTGACAAATCCACATTTGAATTTTATGCAGAGTCAGATATCTGATCGGTCGATTGACTATTCGATCTCTACTGATCAAAGTTGACTGAATTTTGATCAAAATTCAGTCAACCAAAACTTTTGCATTTTAAGGGGCTGAGATGCTAAGAGGAATTGTGAATTTCTGACTCTCTGAGCCAATTACAAACAAGAATCTGCCTGCCTTTAGGGCACCACATACGGCGTCTTTCTCATTGCATAAAATGAGCGCGATTCTCGTCCAAATGTATTGGTGCCAACATTTCGCTCCTTGACTTCCAATGCGGAAAACCGTAATCTATAACCCTGCTCCGGAATGAGCGTGCTTACTAAATTCGACAGGTAAATACCTCCTCGAGCAAAAATTCTGTTCAGCTGAACTAAAGGGTTTTCCCCCGCCAACGCCAGCCATTAGCCTCCTCACAAGGGAGGTTTTTGGTTTCTATAGTTATAAAATTTCTGTACTAATTTGGCGCGTTAATCTGACGTACTAATTTAGCGCAATTATCTAACGCGGCTAATCTAGCGGTATATGCGTATGCAATTTGTCGAGTTCTTCGACCATTTTGGAAATGTGATTCGTCATTCTCTCTGTAACTAGCGCGACCGTTTTTTTCTTATTCGCTTTGTAATCTGGATAGAGTTCGGTCATGTTAATTGGATCGGCTACATCCATATAAACAATGCGTGGTCCCTTTGGAGTTGGGTCGCGACGGAAGACTTCTGTTTCTAATCTTTCTAAAAGGTCCGTAAAGTGCTCTTGCGAATTGCACTTGTTCAAATAGCCCTGATGGATGCTGATGAAGTTAACAACTCTATCTAGATGGTGATACATAGCGCGAATTATGCGCGCTTTCTCGTCGGCAATTCTTTTTTGATATTCCGACATCGGTGAATGATCTGCATACATGAAATCGTCCATCGCATTTCTAACCGTGCGAATCCATGCTAGTTGTGACTCATTTGGAGGAAGCGAGACGTTTAATTGCTCCGCTATTTTTTGCACAATTCGCGATCTGAGATTAATAACTCTGTCGCCCATTCCCAACTCGGAATTCGGCTTCACATCAAACTCTTGCTCAACGGAGTTCAACAAGCGTTCAGATAAAACGCTCATTCTTTCGTAGGCACCTTTTTTGGCATTATCAACATTCAAATTGAGTTGTCTTTCCAAATCACTCAATCTGTTTAATAGCGTCGGACGCACGTCTTTAGTAAACGTGTACCTTAGCGCAACTGGCAGAAGATATACGGGCTTATCTTCGATGTTGCCATTTTCGGATTTAGCCAATTCCTCAATAGCCCAAAAACACATTTGCGCAGCACCGGTTTCAAGCGGCAAAACTGTTTCGTTTTGCCTTGAAATTTCTCCCTCCGGAAACAAAACAAGTTTCTTCTTTCCTTCTGCAATAATTCGCCGCGTCGTTTTAAAAGACTCTCGGTCAGCCGCGCCACGCACGACAGAATAAGCGCCGCCTCGTTGCATCAACCATCCATTAGCACCGTGCATCCAATCAAAAACTTCGCGAGCTGCGATGTAGTTGAAATCTTCATTGACTAGCCGCGACAACTGAAAAATCATGAGCGGATCGTGTCTGTTAGCGTGATTCGGGCAGATCATGCCACGTTGTCGTGACACCTTGCGAAAGCGATCCAAAGCTCCATCAACTGGCTTAAGTGTTGTGTCATTAAGACCGTATTTCATGCACAATGGCCAGGCTAGCTTAGCCAAGCCTATTATGGCTTTCGAGTCTTTTGGTGGGCGGAAGTCTAGCACGGCAATTGGAAACTCCTGATTGGCAAAAGCGCTCCCAGAAACAGGTTTAGAGAAAAAATGGTCTCCGGTAAAAGATTATACGAAACGCAAATGAAACGATCACGGTCGTCCGAAAGCCTTATCCTATGAGCTTTTCCAGCCTCGCCAATGTCAAGATTTAACGTGACATTCCGCTCATAATGCCCTATTCTGTGGGGAATTACTAGCCCTATTGCACCTCGTCGCACATATGGCATTAGAACAAACAAGCGTCCCCGACTCTAAGACAGCCAATCAGCACTTACTTAAAGATGGCACCGTCCATCCTGAGGTAAGCCCATTTCTCCGAACGTCGGATCAAACGACGGGCGGAGATACGCATTTTGATTCAGCCACTGCACTGTACAGCGCTAGTTACGACGGACTAACGGTCGGCAAAACTACACCTAAATTAGACAAAGCCGTTTTGACAGATGGCGCCCTGAATATTCCAGATTTGTGGAACAGTGCAAGCGATCCTTTCAATTTCGCCAACGCCCAAAGACTTTCATTTGCCCCGAAAGGTGCTGGAGCAGATCTTAACTTCACGTCAAACAAGGATCTCATTCCGGCATCTACAGCTGCCGCTGCAAGAGATAACACTCGGGCAACTGCCACCCCAACAGATGACACTCGAGCAACGACAACTGCAGCCGCAACAGATAATGCAGCTGCTGAACAAAATGCTCGCGAATTGTTGGCTTCACACAAGGCAGGCGATCGCTGGCAAGCGAACGGCACAAGCTATTACGTAGATCCTAAAGGCGATCTCGTTGAGAAGAATGCCAAGGGTGTTGATTATTTTGGTTCTGATGGTAGCCGCATAAGTGTAGGCTCAGACGGAAGTGCCACCTTGTCTAAAGGCGGCGATACGGTTACCAAAAAAGGCGACGTTTATACAAAGACTTATGCTGATGGTCAGGAAGTCCAATTGCATACACAAGGTGATGACCCAGGACAGACAGTCAAACTGAAGAACATGGAAGTGCACCAGCACAAGGCACCTCTTCAAAAATTAACAGCTGAACAACTGCAACACATCTCAGATCATCGTGGTGCGACGACCGTTGATCAAGGACAAAAACAAATGCGCGTTGCTGGTTCTGACCAGAACGGCAACGTTGTAGAAAAAGATAGCGGTACCGATGGCGCCACGGTCCACATCAAAAACACACAAGGCGGCTTCACCAACTACTACGTTAACGGCGGCAAAGTTTATGCAGAAGGATCCGATGGCAAACCTACTGGTGATGCCATTGCAGACAAAGATTTTCCACCTGGTATGGTACGAACTGAAAAAGGATCGATCGAAGTTGGCTCCATAGTTCTCACCGCCGACAACCAATATCACGATCACAGCAACAATGTGCTCATGCAAAATAAAACTGCTCGCGTCGATGGCAGTGAAGCGACAGTAAGTTCAGAAACAAACCAAGAAACGATCAAAACAGCAGATAGAACATACAACTACGATTGCAACTCCGGCAAATTCGCGGTGTTGAATGCCAACGGCAGCATAGACCTTACCTACAACGCTGCCACTCAAAATCTTTATACAGATGGTGCTGTTTTCACACCAACCGGCATAAATGACAACGGCTGCGGATTTTCATATAACGGCGGTTTCACTGATAACGGCACTCAAATTTATGCGGATGATTCGGGTTCCAGCGATCCTAGCTATGCAACAAGTACACAAGCAGACGTTGTCGACGCCGTAACGGATGCTGATTCTACTGATTATGTTGTCGCCAACGATCCGTCCGCAGTCTCTGTGGCTGATGTAGATAATGCCCAAGATGTAGTGCTTGCAGCAGAAGCGAAAGCAAAGCCAGGTAGTGCCGCAGCTTCTACACTTGCATTTGAACTTGGCGAGCTACAAGACGCAGAATATAACGCCACCCGCGGCATAGCTGCTCGTGATCAGCTTGGGAGCAATTACAGTCCTGAATTAGTGAGATTGATGGTTGAAGGTGGTGCCAGCCGAGAAAGCCTCCAACAGCAAGGTCTTCTCCCATTGGATCAGAACACCTAATCAGCTAAGCTCGTAAACACCATCGCCTAAAACAGGTCTCTATTTTTTAGGAGTGCCGCCTTCGGATTTAGCCGGAGCTACAATCTTAACTTGCACTGGATTAACTAAGGTACCGTCTTGAACTTCATCATTAGGATTGATGATCACTGTCTCGCCGACTTCAATTCCCTTTGCAATTTCGAATTGTCCGCCTAGATCGCGCCCGATTTCCACTTTGTGCATATGGACACGGTTATCTTTGTCTACTGTGTAAATGAAGGCTCCATCCGCTCTTGTTTGCACAGTGGTAGCCGGCACAACTGGCTGACGAATGGTGGTAGCACATTCAAAATGGACTTTTGCATACATGCCAGGCAAAAGTTTGTGATCCGGATTAGGAACGTGAATTTCAACTTGCAACGTTTTCGAGGCTGGATCAATTCCACCTGAAATGTTTGATACAAGGCCAATAAAACTTCGTCCTACATATTCCTGAAATTCGAGTTTTGCTTCGTCACCATCATGTATGAATGAGACATATTGCTCAGGCACGTATACAAAGACGCGCAGAATATCAGTTTTGGCAACTTCAAAAAGCAAGTTATTGCCAGTGTTGCTGCCAGATGTGATCAAAGCACCAGCATCGACATTGCGTTGGGTGACAATGCCATCAAATGGTGCAGTTACCTTTTTGAAGGAACGCGTTGCTTGTATTTGATCGTGAGTTGCTCTTGATGCGTTTAAAGCCGCTTGAGCAACATGCACGGCAGCCTTTGCTGAATTAACGGAAGCATCTGCAGATCTCGCCGCCGCTATCATGGCGTCTAATGTTGCCGCACCAGCATTGTAGGATTGCAATCTGGTGTCTCTATCTTCTTGACTGACAGCTCCTTCAGCAACCAACTTTTTGTAGCGATCAAGCTCAGCAGTGTAATATTGCAAATCGGTTTTCGCTTTGCGAACGTTTGCCTGGGCTGTGACGGCATCAGCTTTGGCACGTTCAAACGCCTGGTTGGTATTGTCGAGATTTGCCGCTGCTTGTTCTACCGAACTTGCTGCTGCCTGCACCTGTTGATCGAGCTCTGGCGTATCGATGTCTGCCATCACTTGTCCGGTGTGAACTTTGTCTCCAATGTTGACATATCGTTTTTGTAGATACCCATCAACACGTGCATAAATAGGTGCATCTTGAATAGCTTGCGTTGCACCAGGCAGAACAAATTCTTGAATTGCCGGGCCAGGTTGTGCTTGCGTTACGGATACGAAAGGAGCCTGTCCTACCTCTTTGCGAGTATGTTCAGCGAGCGACTTTCTTTCACTCAAGCGGGGCAAAATGCCCATGGCTATGAGCCCGGCAAATGCAGCCAGACAAATGAGAATGATTGGAATAGCTAAAAAATGCCTTTTCTTAGCTGGTGTAACGGACTTGTCGCGATCGACTGATCCTTTCTCTGTACTAACTTCGCTAAAGCCATCCATATTATTCTTCTTTCCCTAAACGCAGAGAATTGGGGCTATTGGGATGTTTGAATATTACGCTTAATGGCGATGTCTGTATGCTCATTTTCCCCAGAAGCAGTACCATTCGCCAAAAAGCTGTTGGCGATTCAGTCATATACTATTATAACTGACGTACCAAAGCTACTTCCCATACCAAAGCTACTTCTATACCAAAGCCTATACCGGAGCTACTTAGCTAAAAGGAGTTAGAGCACTTATATGTGGATCGTCCGATTAGCGCTTGATCGACCTTACACGTTTGTGGTCGTTTCGATCATGATCGCTCTGTTTGGATTTTTGTCGATTCGAACTATGTCGGTCGATATTTTTCCGCATATTAATATTCCGGTGCTTACCTGTGTCTGGACATATAGCGGTCTCACTCCAATTGAGATGGAGAGGCGCATAACCAACATTACTGAGCGGGCTGCAACAACAACGGTGACTGGCATTGAGCACATTGAGTCTCTGTCCTTATTGGGCAGTTGCGTCATCAAATTATATTTACACCAGGATGCTAATGCCCAAGAATCTCTTGCGGAGTTCGCGGCTATCTGCCAGACAATTCTAAAGCAATTACCACCAGGGGCAACACCACCTCTGGTGACTGCTTTTAGTGCAACAGATATACCGGTTATGCAGCTTTGCATAAGTTCAAAGACAATGCCGGAAACTAAGCTGTTTGATTTCGCTAATAACTTCATAAGAACGCAACTTGCCACAGTACAAGGCGCATCTTTGCCATGGCCTTATGGCGGTTCGGCAAGACAAATTATGGTGGATATCGATCCCCAAAAATTGGCGTCTAAAAACGTTTCAGCATCAGATGTTGCAAACGCAATTAATGCACAGAATATTATTCTGCCTGCAGGCACTGCCAAACTTGGCATGATTGAATACTACATTCAGCTCAACAGTAGCCCCACAGTACTCGACCAGCTAAACGAGATGCCGATTAAACAAGTCGGCAATGCGGCAATTCTCATGAAAGACGTTGCCCACGTACATGATGGTTTGGCTGTTCAAACCAACATAGTTAATGAAGGCGGTTCCAGAGCTGTTTTACAAAACATAGTGAAACTCGGCGCCGCATCAACAATTGATGTTGTCAATCGAGTCAAAGCGCAAATTCCTTCTATTCGAAACATATTGCCTGAAGGTGTTGATCTCAGGATCTTGAACGATCAATCTATTTTTGTGCAGGAATCAATTGACGAAGTTGTACGAGAAGGTTTGACTGCAGCAGGTTTGACGGCACTTCTTATGTTGCTCTTGCTTGGTGATTGGCAAAGTACTGTCATTGTTGCTGTCTCTATTCCACTTTCCGTTTTAGCAGGTCTTATCCTTTTGAAAATCACAGGGCAAACGCTTAACACAATGACGCTTGGTGGATTCGCACTTGCTGTTGGTATGCTTGTAGACGATGCCACAGTAGAAGTAGAAAACATTCACAGGCACTTGGATCTTATTCGTGTCATGCGTCTTCGAGGTGATGCCTCACGTGATACTGCTCATTGGACGCGTGAAGCCATCTTGGATGCAGCCAGCGAAATTGCCGTTCCGGCATTTGTGTCAACCATATCTATCTGTGTTGTGTTTACGCCTGTCTTGCTCCTTACAGAACCGGCGAAATCGCTTTTTACTCCGTTAGCAATGGCGGTTGTCGGTTCAATGCTTGCTTCCTATTTTCTGTCCAGAACAGTTGTTCCAGTTATGGCAAAGTACATGCTTGCCGGACACGCAGACCCGCACCATGGAAGCCACCAGCGCGGCGTTGAGGCTTTCATTTCGGCAGTGTCGAAGCGGGTGGACAAAGGCTTCGACAAGCTTCGTGCCGTTTATCAAACCACCCTTTCCTATCTTCTTGCTCGCCGTTTGCTTGTCGTAATTATGGTTGTTCTTTTTATAGGAATAACCATGTCGTTCATTCCAATACTTGGCGAAGACTTTTTTCCGACAATAGATGCCGGTGTTCTGCGCATGCACGTTAGTGCACCTCGAGGCACGCGTGTTGAAGAAACTGAAAGGTTGATCAAGCAAATCGAAAAAGAGATCACTACTAATATCGTTCCGGAAACGGAAATAGAAAATATCGCAGACATCATGGGAGTTCCCAATTCGTCTCTCAACCTGTCTTCAAGCGATAGCGTCAACTACACAGAAGCAGATGGCGAAATCCTTATCACTCTCAAGGAGAAGCATCGTCCATCCCCTTATTACCGTAAGCTGTTACGAGACAAACTGCCAGAGCTTTATCCCACTTGCATATTCTTCTTTCAACCGGCAGACATCGTTACTCAGATCTTGAATGCTGGCCTAGCGGCACCAATTGATGTGCAGGTGCGCGGGCTTGATCTCAAAACAAACTTTGCGTTAGCAGAGAAAATTCAAGATCAAATAAAAGCCATTCCTGGAGCAGTAGATGTTCACATCAAGCAAGCTATCAATGGTCCAGTCATCAATGTGGATGTAGACAGGGAGAAAGCTTCGCAGCTAGGTTTCGCTCAACGTGATGTCGCCAATTCGATGTTGGTATCACTTAGCTCAAGCTTTCAAACAGCACCAAACTTCTGGGTGAATCCAAAAAATGGTGTCAATTACAGTCTCGCCGTGCAAACTCCGCAAAGAATGATAGCGGATTTGTCCGATCTATCGAACACTGTTGTAACTTCGGCGGACGGCACCAAGAGCCAGTTGTTGGGTAACCTAGCCGTGTTTTCTCGCGACTATGCTCCTACCATAATCAATCACTACAACGTTCAGCCGGTTGTGGACATATTGGCCAACGTTGAAGGAACTGACTTAAATTCTGTTGCACAGAAGGTCGAAGAAATTGTCGCAAGCTATCAAGGAAAATTGCCCCATGGAGTTTTTCTAGACGTAAGAGGACAGATGGTGAGCATGAGAACCGCCTATACCGGATTGCTCTCCGGAATAGTGTTGGCGCTTGTTCTAGTCTATTTGCTACTCGTTATTAACTATCAATCCTGGACAGACCCACTCATTATTTTGATGGCCATACCTGGAGCTCTTTGCGGCATTATCTGGGCATTATTTCTAACGCAAACTACTTTTAGCGTACCGGCTTTGATGGGGGCAATTATGAGTATTGGTGTTGCTTCTGCAAACAGTATTCTTGTTATCAGCTTCGCTCGCGAAAGACTGCACGAAGGCATGGGTGCTCTCAATGCTGCTCTGGCTGCCGGAGAAACACGTTTCCGTCCAGTGCTTATGACAGCGGCTGCCATGATCATTGGTATGGTGCCAATGGCTATTGGCTCCGGATCTGGTGGCGCACAAAACGCTCCACTTGGACGTGCTGTTATAGGTGGTCTGGTTGTTGCAACGTTCTTTACTCTTATATGGGTGCCGTTAGTCTTTAGCGTCATTCACCGCAAAACCCACGCTAAAAATACGCCGCCTGCTCAGCCCGTCGTTACTGGGCATTAGGTCTAAGTGCCTTGTGTTAAGATGCCCAGCATGATGGTACTCAACGAACACAATCATTTGCCAGGTTTAACCGAAGAGGCACAAAAGAAGCTTGATGTCGGCAAGGTAGTTGTACTTGGTGCAACAGCTTCTGGGTTAGCTGCCTCCAAGAGTCTCATTCAGTTGGGATTAGGAAATCTGCTTGTAGTGGATGAAGAGGCCGAGTGCTTGTCTGCGGCTGCGGAAGAACTGCATGATTTAACGGAAGAATTTCCGGAAGCGAATGTATTGATTCGCAAGGAAAAATTGCAAGCAAATACTCTAGAACGGCTTGTGCAAAACAGCAGTGTTGTTATAGATGCCCTTTCGGACTGGCAAGACAAATTGCTCGCCAGCGATGTTTGCATGAGCGTGGGACGCCCCCTCATCCACTCCGGGGTCATTGGTTTTCGCATGCAGATCTACTCCATGCTGCCTAAGAAATCTGCTTGCTTGCGTTGTGCACTGCCTCTGGCGGGCATAGACGACGTTCCTCACAAGCCAACTTCTCCCATAGGTGTAAGCGCCGTTGCACAAATGGTGGGGTCCTGGCAGTCCATAGAAGCGCTAAAAATAATCGCTCAAATTGGGGCAACGCAAGGCAACGAGTTTTTCAAATTTGATTCACTAAGTGGTGAATTCGAGATTATTCGCGGCTTAGATCCACCGCGCGATTGCCCCGATTGCGGGAGCGTGCGCAGGCACAAATGAAGATCTCGCGCTTGCTGCTGCCTATTCTTCTTCGATAGCGCGTGATTTGTCATTGATGATTTCACTGGCGAGCTTGTCGGGAACGCTCGCATTTAACAGTGCGGCAAGAACAGCATTGCCATTTGCTTGAAAATGCGACTTCACTAACGTCTCGATCTGATGCCATTGCCTTTCTGTTTCGCGCACGCTCAATTCGCGAGCGACATCGAAATAGGTCACATTTGAGACCTTGCGAAGCGACTCTTGCGAATGGGGGTCTGTCTTATCGAAATCTTTCACATGGATGCTTGAATGTCCGCCTTCTTTAAGAAGCCGTATGAGTCCGCTCCAATCAATGAGTTCCAGATTATATAAGTCGCTTGAGCTAAGGGCTTCCTTGCTCCGCTTAGCTTCTTCTGTCTTGATCTCGACGTAATTTGAGTAACGGTAAAAATCTTGGGCGACGTGACAGAGCAACCCCAAATGGTAAAGAGCCAGCACTCTACTGTTTTGATCTGTGTCCGCATTCGCACACAGGTTGAGTATCTTGCGCTTTTCTCTCTCTAAAAAATTGAGACTCTTAAGGATATCTTCGTCGCGGAAATGTCGGTAAGCATCTTTGACTGTTGGTTCGGATTCTGGCTCACTGTCTGCGCCTGCAACGATGATCCGCAGGTTACCGGGGCAAAATTTGTTACCCAGTGCGTCCTGTATTTCACTTGCGCTAGCTGAGCCCTCAGCGAAGATAGGCAATGGCAGCCCTAGAGACAGCGCTGTAACAAAACCAATTAACTTAAAAAGACCATTAATTCCCATTGCATTTCTATTCGAGCCGCTCTTCATGTCCCTTGCATATCTCATCTGGCGGCGCTCTTCGGGAATTGCAGTAAACCAAAATTGACTGTAACTAATGTAGCGGATTCCGCACTGTAAAAGTGCAATCTGGCCAGGCTTTCTGGCAATATGTGTCGTCTAGCCTTACGTTTAACCCGCCAAACTTTCGTAATCAAGAGACGCCCTATATAATTGCGTTGTTATTGAGCCGCTAAATAATACATTTGTTCTCTCGGAATTCCATGAACCGACCGTCGTCACGAACTGGGCATCACAAGCATATCGTTCTAATTGCTGTTAGTTGCCTCATATCTTCCTATGTGTTGCCTAGCGGTGCAGATGCGGCTGCCCACCTCTTTCGTCGGGCTATGGGCAAACTGCCGGCTCAGGACGGAACCACAACATCAGAGGTGCAGGTTATTCCGCCCCCTCAATCCAACGATGTAACCACTCAAACTGGTTCACAGCCGCCTCTAAAAGATGCGGATGGAAGTGTCACAACAGTTACGACAGTAAGTGCTGCAGCGCAAGCCAGCGCGCACAAACATCGCCATAAAACCCACACTGAAGCTGTTTCCGAGCAGCAAGATTTGACCGGAGACAATCCATCTCCGCGCATGAAGACTTATTCGAATGACGGGAGTGCAGAGGCGTTGGCAGCAGCAAACGTGCCTAAAACGCCGAGTGACCTTATTCCAAAACCGGAAACGGGCGATCTTCAACCGGCAGAGAAAGCTGTAAGTAAAGAAACAGCTGTCGAAACCAAATCAAAGTTTGATACAACCGAATTGCCGCCTGAAAAAGCGTCGGTCGTCGAGAAGCATTCGAAGCTCGGTGACGATTTCTTCGGCAATAGAGATTACACAAACGCACTCATTGAATACGAAACAGTATTGAAGTCCGATCCCGATAACTTCAAAGCGCATTTCATGCTGGCAAAAGTTCTAATGAGCCTGTCTGATTACGAAGAAGCGCTCAAAGAGTACAGCAAAGCTGAATCACTGCGCCCTACCAGCGGCGATGTACACTTCATGAAGGCAGAAGCGCTCCGCATGATGGGCAACTACAATGATGCTCGTGATGAATACGATGAAAGCATCAAAATCGATCCGGACAATGCTCTAGGACATGCTTACCTTGGTGAATGTGAGCGAGTGCAAGGTCAGTTTCACTCGGCGGCTTCGGAATGTCGAAAAGCGATCAGACTGGATGACAAACTCGTGCTACCGCATGTGGTGCTAGCCCAAACATTCTTTGCCGATCACGAAATTGAACAAGCTCTTGAAGAATTTGCTACTGCCATTTCAATTGCTCCCAAGGACGCGATCGTACGAGCCCGATATGGACTGGCTCTCGGCAAAGTTGGCAAATGGGATGAATCCGTTAAACAGTTCCAAGAATCTGTTGCTCTGGACAGCAATTATTCGGAGGGTCACGAAGGCTTAGGCTGGGCACTGGCAAATACGAATAAGCTTTCAGATGCTTTGCACGAAGCGAAACTGGCTGTGCAACTTGCTCCGAACGATCCCGACACGCATTCAAATTTGGCTTGGATACTCGATAAAAAAGGTGATTTCCACTCTGCCGTTACAGAGTATCGCCTTGCTTTGAAAATCAGCCCCAAAAATGTAAAGTTAAGACGCGCTCTTGGCCTTGCTCTTCGTGATGACGGCGATCGCAATGGTGCAATTGCAGAGCTTTTGACCGCCGTGAAAATGGCACCTAAAGACAAGGAAACCAAGTTAGCTTTGCAGTCCATTATGCAAAAGCGTCCTAACTAGCACTTCTCCAAAAACTAATAGCCAAAAGCTAAGAGCCAAAACCTAATAGGAAGTATCAATGAATAAAGACTCCATCATGCAGATGCTCAGTGACGCCGGTGCAATCATCGTTGATAGCCACATCGTTTACACCTCCGGTAGGCATGGCAGCGCTTACGTCAACAAAGATTCTCTCTACCTTCATACCAATACAACCTCAGAACTCTGCAAGCTAATGGCAAGCAAATACGACGCCGATAAAATCGATGTGGTAGTCGGTCCGACAATTGGCGGTGTTGTTCTTTCGCAATGGGTAGCGCATCACTTGAATGCCAAACGCACTTCGGGTGAGACTCTCTCTATATATGCTGAAAAAGATGGCGAAGGCGAAGACAAAAAAATTGACATCAAACGAGGTTACGACTTGTGCATTCCAAATAAGAACGTGTTGGTCGTCGAAGACGTGTTAACGACCGGTGGATCCGCCAAGAAGGTGATTGAAGCTGTTAGAGCATTGGGTGGAAATGTAATAGCTCTTAGCGTTTTGTGTAACAGAGGTAACATTACGGACAAAGATGTTGCAGACACAAAAATTGATGCGCTAACTACCGTAAATTTGGAATCGTTTCCCGAAGAGTCTTGCCCACTCTGCGAAAAGAAGATGCCAATCAACACAAGTGTTGGAAAAGGAAAAGCTTTCTTAGCGAAGCAGGGCGCAACTGTATAACGAGAAAAATTCTTGTTGTATCCTAGTTCGTATGAAACCCTTAATCGGCATCAATTTAGATATTTCGGCGGGACCCCCAGTACAGGCTAAAATCAGAGCCACTTACTATGAGTCCGTTTTAGCTGCAGGCGGTATTCCTCTTCTTATTCCGCCCATGCCGGATGATGTTTTGGAAGTTCTGATGCCGAAGTTAGGCGGATTGTTGCTAATTGGCGGGCTCGATTACTGCCCCACTCTATACGGTGAAGAACCTTGCGAAACGGTTCAGCTCACACATCCGGAAAGACAAGATTTTGATATTCGCCTTGTGCAACGCACAATCAAGGACATGGATATTCCAATCCTGGGGATTTGTGCAGGCTGTCAAGTTTTGAATATAAGCCTGGGCGGAAGCCTCATCCAAGACATTTCAAAAGAGCACCCAACTTCCGAAGTAAATCATGTCGGCAATGGAAGCACTACGATCTGCAAACACACAGTTGAAATTGATCCTGCATCTCGTCTAGCCAAAATATATAAAAAGCGCACAGTTGATGTTCCTACCAGGCACCATCAAGCTGTCAAGAATATTGGACGTGGTTTAGTTGCAGTAGCCAGGGCGGAAGATGGTGTGATTGAGGCTGTAGAATCACCTAATCATCGATTTCTCATGGGCGTACAATGGCATCCGGAAAGAGACTTCGAAGGTAATGAGCCGCTGTTTCGAGAATTTGTTTCTCAATCAGCCGCCTTCACCAAAGCCATTTAATTGATTCTGGACTCAGGAACGATTTTGATATGAGACGACACATTCTTGTCACGGGAGCAGCAGGATTTATTGGAAGTCATGTTGTTGACCGACTGCTGGCTGGTGGAGACCGTGTGACTGCAATTGACAACTTAAACGGGTTTTACGACCCAACTCTCAAACGGGAAAATATCCACGCTCACTTAACCAATAAAAACTACCGACTGATAGAAGGGGATATCCGTGATCCCCTAGCGGTTGCTCAAGCTTATGCATTCGGACCATTCGATGCAGTGGTGCATCTTGCTGCCATGGCCGGTGTTCGTCCGTCGCTGGAAGATCCAGCTTTGTACATGGATGTGAATATAAGTGGGACGCAAAGACTTCTGGACTGCGTTTCCAAAGAACCCGAAACTAGATTTGTATTCGGCTCTTCCAGTTCCGTCTACGGCGAGCGATCTGGAGAAGAGTTTTTAGAAACAGATCGAGTCGATCAACCGCTGTCACCATATGCGGCATCAAAAGCAGCGGCAGAAATGGCCTGCTATACAGCGCATCATACATACGGCGTGCCGGTAACAAGCCTGCGATTCTTCACGGTGTACGGACCGCGACAACGTCCGGATCTCGCCGTACATAAGTTCTGCAAACGCATATCAGCAGGTGAGCCAATTGAAGTGTACGGAGACGGTAGCAGTAAACGAGATTACACTTTCGTCAGTGACATAGTGGACGGAATTGAATCAGCGATCTCGTACGATTGCTCCGGCTACGACATCATCAATCTCGGCAGATCAGAACCAGTTATTTTGTTGGACATGATCAAGACAATTGAAAAACATCTCAAGAAAAAAGCAAAACTAGAATTTAAAGAACCGCAACTCGGCGATGTTCCATACACTTATGCAAACATTGATAAAGCCCGCAAACTTCTCGGGTACAACCCAACTACCTCTTTTGACGGCGGCATCCGCGCCTTCACTGATTGGTACACGAATCAGCCACTACGCCTGAAAGCATAAAGCGTTTGCAAGGGTCTTAGCATAGTGCGATGCATTTTTATTTTATAGGCGTTACTACTGGTCAATCTGCAATGGTGCGAATACTGCCGTTGTGGTCCAAAGCACTTGGATTGGATCTCGAATTGGTCGGCATTGATTTACCTCTCGATGCAAGCCCCTTGCAATATCGAGATGCAGTTTCGAACATAAAAAATGATCCGAAAGCGATTGGATCTGTTGTGACTACTCATAAGCTCAAGCTGTTTCAACACGCTGGAGATCTTTTCGATGACTTCGATGAGATCTCAAAACTAACGAAAGAAATAGGAGCAATTACAAAGCGAAATTCTAGATTGGCAGGACTGGCGGAAGTAGAATGCTTGTCCAATACACTTAGTCTCAAAGCTATGCTGCCCACGGATTATTGGCGTAATCAAGAAAAAGATGTACTTTGCTTTGGTGCAGGCGGAGTTGCTCGGGCTATTGCTCTTAGCCTGCTATTTGACTTCGAATCCGATGAACCATTTTCTAAACCAAGATTGGATAAGCCGAGAAAGTTGTATTTAGTTGATGTAGACCAACAGCAACTTAGCTCGATAAGAAGTTTGTTGGAGAAGTTTCCAACTGATTTAGAAATAGAATACATCTGTCAAACAAGAGCCGAAGATAACGATCGACTTGTGCCAAAACTTCCAGCCGGTTCATTAATCATAAATGCGACTGGAATGGGAAAGGATCGACCAGGATCACCTCTTACTGACCAAGCACGGTTCCCGACTAATGCAACCATTTGGGACCTCAACTACCGCGGAGAGCTGCACTTCCTCAAACAGGCAAAGTCTCAAGAAGCAGAACAAGGTCTTCATATACACGATGGGTGGCTTTGCTTTATGTATGGCTGGACAAATATTCTTCAAGCATCGCTTGCGGAAAAGTTTTCTACCAGTCAGTTTCAAGAACTTACGAAAATTGCCGAACCATTTCGAGTGAATCGCCAATGACAGATCAAGAATTCGGCGGGTTGGTTCAAGAAAAACTAGAAAAGCTTTTTCAAGGTTATGAGGCCAGCGTTGTCTTGCTTGATACGAAAACTGATACGAAAACTGAGCACTACATACGCTATAACCCAAAGCTTTGCAGCACCCAGTTGTCACCAATGTCGACTTTCAAAATTTTCAATTCATTAGTGGGATTGGAAACAGGTGTCATAGAGAACGAAAACCATTCGATGGTTTGGGATGGCACTAAACGTTGGAACGACAATTGGAACAGGGACCAGACCTTGCAATCCGCCATGACAAATTCTGTTGTTTGGTACTACCAAAATCTTGCTTCTTCCGTCGGTGAAGAGCGCATGAAAAAGTTTATTCAAGAAGCGCACTATGGCAATGAAGATATATCTGGTGGCATTACTAAATTTTGGCTCGGGAATACACTTAAGATTTCTGCAGATGAACAAGTAGATTTTTTGAAGCGCTTGGTGAATGACGATCTTCCGTTTTCAAAACGTTCTATGGCTATTGTGCGCGGCTTGATAAGACTGGAGCAAACTGAGAAAGGATCGCTTTACGGTAAGACCGGTTCGAACCAGGTAGATAACAAATGGACTCTCGGTTGGTTTGTGGGTTACGTTGCACAACCGGAAAGAATTTATATTTTTGCCACCAATATCCAGGCACCAGATGGTGCTTCCGGAATAAAAGCTCGTGAGTTAACCGAACAACTCCTCACCGAATATTAAAACCACTTGGCGAAGGCACAACAATGCCATCGCCGTGGCAATCGCTACACTTTTTGATCGGACCGCTAGGGAACGGTTACTACGATCTTTCCAAATTGTTGATTGGCTTCTAAATAACGGTGAGCTTCTACAATTTGTTCGAAGGGGAAGGTCTTTGCGATGACTGGTTTGAGCGTTCCCTTCTTCAGTCCACTGGTTACGAATTCAATCGCTTCTTTCAATTTGGCAGGATCACCACTTGTTGTCGTAATGATCGCACCAGTGATGACGGGCATTTTTGCGATCATATCCAACATCGAAATAACTGTTGGTTCAGTGCTAAGTGCACCATAAACGATCACTCTAGCTTTGGGAGCGCATGCAGCAAGGAGCTTCGCAAAAGTGGGTCCACCAACTGGATCATAGACAACAGATGCGCCTTTGCCGTTGGTTATGCGCCGAACTTCCTTAACTAGATCTTGTTCTTCAGTTGCAATTACATGAGCTGCACCTGCTTGCTTCAGTTGTTCAGACTTTGCACTGGTGCGGGTCAAAGCAATCGGTGTGGCACCAATTGCATTTGAAATTTGAATAGCTGCAATTCCTACGCTGCTCGAAGCTGCAGGAATGAGAACTGTATCAGAGGCAGTAAGTTTAGCTGTACCAATTAAGGCATCATATGCGGTGACATACATCATCCAGATCGATGCCGCTTCTTCAAAAGTAAGATTGGTTGGATGTTTGACCACGCAATGCACTGGTGCCAAAACGAGTTCACCATACATCCCATACTGATTCAAAGAAAAAGCAGGTACGGTGCTCACAATATCACCAGCTTTGAACTCTTTAACATCCGATCCTACCGATTCCACAATACCGGCAGCTTCGTAGCCATTGCGAGCTGGCAGTTTTGGATCTTCAAGATACGTCCCTGATCTGAACATAGATTCCGCACGATTGAGACCGAGTGCTTTCACCTGAATGCGAACTTCTTTTGGACCAGGAGCCGGTATCTCTTTAGATACTATTTTCAGCACTTCCGGTTTGCCGATTTCGGTGAATTCGACTACACGTGACATGGCAGCTACCTCATTGAGCTCATGGAACAAGCAGAGTGTAGTCCGCTTGCGCACTGAAACCCTCGTCCTTTAACGATTAATTCGCCTTCGATGGTGACAACTCAAGTAGCAATTTGGCTACAGAATTTCAGATAGTTCCTTCTTAGCGACTGGATGCGCGAATTCAATGTTGAGTGTTCGCATGTAGGTTTGCAGTCCAGCATCTTGTATCGGTATCAGGTTAGCGTCTGCACCCGATTCATTGTGATGCGAATGCCAGAAATAGGGAGGCGTTACGAATGCAGAGTATGGCTTCCAATCCTGCCGCACAGGGTTGATCAAATTCCCTTCGGCATCTTTATGTCGTGAAATCAAACTGTAACAGCCTGGCTTGCAATCAAGTATCAAATCTAGCGCTACGGAAGTATGTCTATGTGCTGGTTGCACTGCGCCTTTCGGCAGAATGCCAAACATTGCCCAGAGAGTGTGAGTTACCGTCATTGTCTGAGGAAAGTTCTTGTTGCCAAGCAAAATCGATACACGATTGCGATCCTTGCTATTAGGATCTGCTGCTACTCGCGCCAATTCGCGCTGGCAATCTTCTGCTCTGTACAGAGTTGGCGAAAACTTCTCTTGCGTCGAAGTAACACCTAAATACTTAAGCAAAGGCTCATCGTTTATCCAATAAAGAGCAGCATCGGTCTCAGCTGCATGGACCATTTGTACACTACCGGGCACTACCATAAAATCGCCCTGGCTCCAGGCAATTGACAGGTCACCGCGCTTTGTTTTCCCATTGCCACGAATGACATAGAAAAGTTGAGAAGTAGCATTTACCGATGTTGCTATTTCTTTGCCTGGTTCAATTCGCACGAAGGCAGCGCTCATATTTGGACTTGTTATTGGCCCATCACTAACGAGCTGTTTAGCCAAATCAAAATGAATAACTCTGGTTTGACCGCTTTCATGCAGGTGGCTTAACAGCTCAGCATATGGTTCTTGAGTAATTGCACCCCTGCCCAATGGATCAGCGGCCTGAGTGTACTCATAAAATTGGACGTCTTTTTGTAAGTCTGAATGAGCCAAATTCGTTCACCTCGCAAATTCGACAACTCCAGTCTATCTCATTCGCTATGTGCATCGCACGCTTTGAAATTCTGGCGAATTCAATTGTTTCCGAGTTTCTTAGCTTCTTTATCGAGCTTTTTAGTTTCTTTATCAAGCTTGTCTTTATCGTGCTTTGCTTCTTTATCGTGCTTTTCTTTATCGCGCTTTACGTCTTTGTCGCTCTTCGCGTCTTTATCGCGCTTTACGTCTTTGTCGCTCTTCGCGTCTTTGTCGATCTTTGCGTCTTTGTCGCTCTTTGCGTCTTTATCGCCCTTTGCATTTTTATCGCTCTTCGCGTCTTTATCGTTCTTCGCGTCTTTCTCGCTCTTCGCGTCTTTATCGCCTTTTCCGTGCACATCCGATGTCGGAACAACATTTGTAGTAGTGGTAGTGACGGTTTCTTTATCTTTGATATGTCCCGGTCTGCCGAAGATCATATGAAGCAAGGGGTGTTTGCTATCTAAGATTTGATTAGTTTGCATCGCCGCCTTATTGATATTCTCACTGGCATCTTGCATATTGTTGAGAGTCTTTTTGAGATCTGTATTGGATAGAGCATTATCTACTTTTTTGTTAGTAGTTCGAACATCTGTGGCGAGCGTGCCAAATTTATTCGATGTGGTGTACATCGTATCTTCAAGCTTCTCTAGTTTTTGCAAACTTCTTTCGATCACAGCTGAGTCTTCTTCCAGATTGAGTGCGTTAAGACCCTTGCCGAGCCGGTTCAATACTTTTTCTACAACAACTGGTTCTTCGCCAACTTCTATGGTTTTATCCGTCAATATTTCCGGCGGCTCACCGTCTGTTGGACCAGGTGGCTCGATTTCCATGTATTTGGCACCAAGCAATCCAAACGTCTCAATTTCGAAATGAGCGCCTTGTCGAATTGGAAACACAGCCGGGTCCATCCGAACAGTGATTAGGACATTGCGCGGAGCTTTGAGTTCAATCCGGTCTACTGTTCCTACCCTTACCCCGCTGATGGTCACAGGTGCGTTAGGTTTCAATCCACCAATTTCAGTAAAAGAAACCACAAAACGTTGTTGAGGGCCAAAGTACATGCTCTTAAACCAGATCATAAATCCAGTCAGGAAAATGATCGCTAAAAGGACAAACAGTCCTATGTACATCTCGCTGGTTAATCCCGTTTGTGATCTAGTTTGTTTGCTGGCTGGCATTTTTTACTTTCCTAAAAATTCGATTACATGTGAATTTGACGATCGACCAAAACGCAAATCTGGAGAGGCATATCGCTGTCCATGGTTTTGTGGAGCGTACATAAAACAAGTGAATAACCCAAGAGCAATGTAACTAGTCATCATGGCAAAGGTTGTGGCGCGCGATACAGTTCGAGTTTTTTCCTTCTCAGTTCGTAAATAAATGGCTGTAGAAGCCATGCTTACGGCAGGAAGAATTAAGACTAGCTTGGTGAAAAATACAATGACGTCCTTATCGGTCATTGACACGTGGGCTGATTCCATAAATTGATCTGGAGATATGCCACCAAATATGGCAGCCGTAACTGCCGCACCGGCGAAACCCAGGAGTAATCCATATGTATCCAGCGGCAATGCAATGGCAAAGGCGGCCAACCATCTTGGCAAAATAAAATTGCCGGCGAACTCTCGATCACTCATTTCCTTGTTTAGTCGAATATAGTCTTCAGCAACTAATGCGGCCACCCTTCCGGCCCAAGCCACTCCGACCGTAAGTGGCCCAAGTTCACGCAAAAGTCCTATGGCAATGACACCGCCTGCGAGTTCATCAACACCCAACCTTTGTGTTTCTAGAACCGTTTGCAAGCCGAGCGCAAGCCCTACGAATACACCCGACACGCTAATGATCGGAAAAGATCCCGGACCCATCGTCCGGCAACTTTCGATAAATGCCTCGCGGTCGAATTGATCGAACTTGCGGCGATCCCACAAACCAAGAGTCATTGAGCCCAAAAGGCCCAAAAAATTAAGTAGCGGCTGCAGAAACCCTTTATTTCTTTGCGTAGTACTTTCCATGCTGAGTCAGACGCGACCGTTTCAGAAAAGTGCCGTAGACCTCGAACCGTTCGCCAATTGTGACCAGGCAAGCTCATTCGTAAGAAGCAGTATAATCCTCTTAACAAGCAAGAGGGGTGTGCTGTGGAGTCCGATCGTGAAGCCATTAGAATAAATAGACTAGGACCACGTAAAGGCAATCTGTTCCTTGCATTTGTCGTGTTGCTTGCGCTTGGCCTCATTTGTTTGATCAATCCATTAGGATGGATTGCACTCGCCGTGGCGGCTATTTGTGGTGTGGTTCTTGCTCCGTTCCTTCTTATCCTTTTTCCATTTGTGCCTTTTATTTCGATTGCAAATGGTGTGCGAGATCGAATTTCCGGCAAATACCAAATCAATGCCACAGCAGAAGTAATTGAATTGAGGAAGAAGGTAACTGCGATGGATGACGAAATCCATGAGCTACGAAGACAAATGTTGCTTATTTCTGAAAGCGCTGATTTCTCAACGCGATTGATTGAAAACTACATTTCCACCCAGCAAAACGGAAGGAAGGTCGTGGCCGAATTAGAAATTCAACAAGAAAAGAAAAGTCACCCCTCCACATATAGGGAACCGGGGTCAACGCCCGAAAGCTAGAAACTAGATCATTAGTAAAAATACATGCTCGATCGCATGTGCATATAGCAGCAAATAGCCATGTAAGTAACATGTTCAAAACTAGCCAGTCGAGTTAATTGACAACTTCCTGGATGGCGCCAGCGCATATCAAAGTAATCTGTATCTGTTCAAAAGTACCCTATAGGTGGATGCTTATAGATGGAAAAAATATGCCTCGAGTTAATGCATCAGTGACTTGCGTTCTTAATTGTTTTCACTTTGTCGATATATCCACTCGCATCCTCAACAATATGAGAAGGGGGTGCAATCGCCAACCAAAGCAAATGCAACAACATGCTCTTATAACCTCTGCCGAAGATGAATTCCGCTGGGCTTACACACAAAATCGGCAGTGCGGGCGACATTCCATTTGATGGATATAATCTGTAGGGTACTGTAGAAGCGCTATGTCAAAGATACTTCTTGAGATTGATCACCGACCGTTTCCGCTCCCGACTGCACCATATGTAATGGCACAGACTTGGAGCGATCTTTTATTTGCGCACTGGCCCATACGCCCCCAGCAACTCGAACATTTAATTCCTCCTGGTTTGAGCATAGATACCTATGAAGGTAATGCCTGGTTAGGAGTAATACCACTGCGCATGGATAAGGTGCGACCGCGCTGGCTTCCGCCTGTACCGTGGCTTTCTTATTTTCTGGAGCTCAATTTGCGCACTTATGTTCGTAGGAGTGGCAAAGCAGGAGTTTATTTCTTTAGTCTCGATGCATCAAATCCGATTGCCGTAAGATTCGCACGACAGTTTTTTCATTTGCCTTATTGGGATGCAAGGATGAGTCTTACCCAGGATAATGGAAAGACAACGTATAGAAGTGAACGCCGCCACGGTACCCAACCACATTTGAAATTAGATTGCTCATATCAACCAAGCGGACAAGTTTCTTTGTCTAGCAAAGGCTCTTTAGAAGCTTTTCTCACTGAACGATACTGTCTTTTCACAAGTGATCAAAAAGGCAAAATTTACTGCGGTAACATCCACCATGCGCCCTGGCCCCTCCAACCAGCAGAAGCCGAATTTAAATGCAACGAAATTGGCGCTCAATACGGTTTCAACTTCAAATCAAAACCAATACTCCACTATTCAGCTAGTCTAGATACAGTGGAATGGCCGCTCGAAATAGCCTAATTGCAAACCTACGTGATATTTCACTTTTGGGGAATCTTTAAACGGGAGCTCATATATTCGCGACAACGAATGGCCTGCTTATCATTGGGAGTAAGAGTGATGATAGTTTCGTAATCAGCAAGGGCTTCCTCATATTTCCCTAGTTTGCCAAATTCGAGGGCACGGAAGCGGTACAAACCAATTGATTTGGAATCAAGCGCAATCGCTTTAGTGAGATCATCTATTGCGGATTGATGTTGCTCTTCTTCAAAATAAGCACGAGCTCGGCAATTATAGGCAATGGCGTCATTTGGATAAATATCAATAGCATGACTATAAGCCTCTATTGCTGGCTCCCATTTCTTGAAGTCGCATTCATGATTTCCTTGTGCCATGTAAATTGTGCGCAGAAATTCTGATTTGGGACCAAATAATTGCTTAGCTGTTTGAATGGCATCAGAAAAAGTCTCATGCATTTTGGGATAGTCCTTTTTGAGGGCAAAAAGTTCAGCAGAATAAAGTTGCCCGTCAAGATGGCTCAGCAATTGGACCTTTTGAGGATTCTGATCCATATGTGCCGCAATTAGTTCACCGATCGGAAAACGATTAATAGACTTTGCATACTCGTGGTATGAGTCTTCAAGCGCTGCTCGGTGGTTAAAATAAATAGCAACACATAAGCCTATGAAGCCCAACAGAAACAAGAGCACAACCAAACCGGCTTTTCCTAATTTTTTCTTCGACTGATCGAAATTTTGTTTGTCGGCGAGATCATTCATGCGAGATCATTTATAAAGGCTGGGTTACGATTTCTATTCAGAAAGAACTATTTCGATCGAATGTTTGCCGTTCAGATCACAACTCAACAAATTGTCGGAAACAGGCTTGTCATCAATGTTGAAACTTGAGACGGTATTGCCTTTGCCTGTTAAATGAATATCGAAAATACCGCTTCTATAGTGAAAGTTACTGAGTTTGAGATCCGTAATTGAACTTGGAAGATGGGGTTGAAATGTAATTCCATTTTGGGCAAACTTCATTCCAAATATTCCCAAGACAACCATTCGAATGTATGCTGTGGCGCTCCAACTTTGGTAGGGTCGAGCGTAAGTATTGATTTGCTGTCTATTGCGTGTTCCAGCGATACCACCAGATGGCATTCCGGCGACTGGTTCATAGCTCTGGCAAAACCATCCTTCCCGCAAACTCATTTCAGTAAGCTTGTTGAATTCCAAATCGAAAAGATCAAAGTGTTTCGTTCTTAGGCATGCGTCCGCCCATAAAGCTTGCATAAATGGCCAGAGCAAACCACTGTGATTTCCAAATCCTCCTACTTTTGCGAATCGAGGGAAAGGCGGCCACAAACAGGCAATCCCGTATTTTGTAAGTTGAATGTGACTAAATATCGATTTTGTTTGCTCTTCATCAGGTATCCCATAAATGATTGCCAGTGCCAAGCCGGGCGATTCTTGGCTGTCATCGCCATTTTCTGAATCGACAATGAATTTATATGTTCCGCGCTTCTCATCCCAGAATTGTTTGTTTATGCTCGTTTTCAACGCTTCGGATTTTGTAGACCAATTGGGATCTGCTTCTGCACCAAGTTCTTTTGCCATAAGCTCAAGAGTCTTATAAGCTGCATAATAGGCACAATTTGTTGAAAGTGCATGCATCTCACCGGCCGCTTCATGTTCTCCCAGAAATTTATCCGGATGTCCTGAAACATCGCATGAAAGTCCAGCACCTTTAAAAAGTCCCAAGTGCTCATCAAACATTTTGCTTTCAAGAAAAGATAACGTCTCTTTACTTGCAAGAAAGGCTGTTTTTAAAAACTCCTTGTCGCCTGAATATAAATATTCATTCCAGGCCGCTGGCACCCAGATCACATCATCAAAAACTTCTCCACCAATGAAAGTTTTTCCATCTCGGTCTTCAAGCAAGGCTAGCAAAGTGTTCTTTCCGACACCTGGAGCGATGAAATCAATACCGTTCCATGCATTTATAGAACCATCGCGAGTTACGGGAGCCGGATAGCTCACACCAGCCATCAAAATGGGAGCAGGAGCGGATAACAATCCCCTTTTTTGCGTCCGTATATTCCCACGGCAAACTTCTTCTGCAACCATAAAAGTTCGCTCTACTTTGAAAACGTTTGTTCTGAGTTCCGGGGGCTCTATTTCTGGTGCGCGAGTTCCTGTTTTTATCGCAGGATGTTCTTTTGATTCAGAATGTTCTGTTTTGGCTTCAGAATGTTCTGTTCTGGCCTCAGCATGTTCTGCTTTGGCCTCAGGATGCTCCGTCTTAACCTCGCTAGATTCTGGTTTGTCAGCAGGTTCCTCTTGTGCAATAGCGCATACCGTAGCAGCAACAAAACAAACAAAGCATGCCAGTCCAACAACATTCGAACTCGCAGTTTTGGAAAGCACTACTTTGCACCTCTAAACCAGTTTTTAGCCGGGGCGAGTTTCTATTCTCTCAGACGAGCCGAGTATTGAACAGTTACTGTGGCGTCGAAACTGCAGAAGGGGTTACCGGCGTTGCCTTAGCCGAGTCAAAAGTACCTTCGGACTGCTTTTCACTTTCGGAAGCATTGCCTCCGGGAACGGGAGCCAGCGTGGGAGTAACTTCCCTTGGTTCCTTTTCGGTAGTGTCACCTGGCATTTCAGTAGATCGCGGCGCTGCTTCACTAGCGTCAGCAGCTGGAGATTCAGTGGGCGGAGTTACATCGGTTTGTGGTAGTTCAGGACTGGCAGTTGAATCTGTCGGAACTTCAGGTTCACCGACTGTAGTTTCAGAGACGTTGGACTTCGGTCGTTTAGAAATAATTGCTTGCACTAATGGCGGTTGAATGGACGGTACCACATATGGTGCATCAACGCTAGATGCCACAATTTTTTCTAAATCAATATCTTCGTTGGCAATGAGAGTGATGCTGCTGTAGAGATCTCCAACTGATGCGTCTACAATCACGCCCACTCCGCCTAAATCATTGCGCAACATATTTGCATTGGCACTGTTGCCGTATTGATCGATAATCTTGCTTTTCCCATTTAGAGTTGTGCCGTCGGCCGTTTTACCAACAATAGTAATGTAGCCTAGCTTATGCAGTGCTCTTGCCAATTTGTATGGGAGATTCGTATCGGAAGTTGCATTTTGAATGCAGACAGAAATGTTTCTGCGACTGGCAACATACTCTTGACCAGGATCAACCAACTGTGCCACCAGAGTCTTCGCATCTGCGCCTGCAAGCCAATCTCCGTTTCCTGAAAATTGTCCAGGCAGCATCACAAATTTCAAGTTCTCCTTAGTAACGGTGTGAGCGAAGTTGATCGACTCAAGCATCTCCATCTCAGACATATCTGTTGTAATACTCTTTTTTCCAATTTCTATAAGAGCTGGAACATGCATCCAAGAACGTGGATCCATCATCTTTCTAGCCACCGCTTGCAAGAACAGTTGTTGACGTTGAACGCGGCCAATGTCACCTAAATCATCGTGGCGGAACCTCACAAAACCCATGGCTTGATTGCCAGTCAGTGTATGCCAACCTGGCTCCAAATCAATTTTGAGCTTGCCAGACCAGTCCATGTATTTCATTTTCTTCGGTATTTCGACCGTGACACCACCAAGTTCATTTACAAGATCAACCAGCCCCGAAATATTCATCACGACGTAGTGATCGATGTTCACATCAAGAAGCCCGGAAACAGCAGTTCGCGCACAATCTGGTCCGCCGACAGCATTTGCAAAATTGATTTTTTGTATGCCGTATTTACCAACATAAGCCTCCGTATCGCGGGGAATGTGCAACACAGATATTTTGTTGTGCAGTGGATTTAGAAAGACGAGCATCATGGTGTCTGAACGTCCGTTCAGAGCAGCACGATCTGCAAGAAGTTTTCTGCCATCCTTTTCGTAGACAACATCCGTTCCCATAAAGAGCACCGTCATCGGATGGGTCAAATTTCCAAAAGGCAAATTTGGCAATTGTGGTGTGAATACGCCAAATGGCGCCGATCCCATGATGTTTAGTCCGCTATGTACGCGGCCGGGCCCATAAAAAGCGAAGCCTAAAATCATCGCGATAAAAGCCAGCCCGACCATGAGCATTCCAAGAAAACGACGCAATGGCAAGTCGTTGACGGGTGGTTGGCCAGCTACAGCCTTGGTTTGTTTGTCAGCTTCCAAATTTGGTTCCTTTAAGCAAGATGATCGATTTGAGAAACCGCAGTTCCTATCAACCTGCTGTTCTTATTTCATATTCTGAGATTTCGGCCCCAACTTCGCATGAGTCGTGCTACTGCAGAATACATTTTTGTACCGAAACGGTCTCCGCCTGGGACTGACGAAAGCGCTATCTTACTAAAAACGCGCAGTTCTGGGGCTGGATAATCGTTAGAAAAAGAACCTTGCACGGTAGCCACTCTTGGACTTGAGGCATTGAAATACAGATAAATCATAGGTTAGCAGGTTTTATGAGATCGAACTCACGATTCCCGCTTTTCCCAGGCTTTGCTTACAGCCTGCGCAACAGCAGTGTGAACTTCTAAATCCAGTATGCTTGGCGCAAGATTATCTGCCTTTGTCTGCCCTGCAATGGCAACCGCAGCAGCAATTTTCATCTCTTCTGTAAAGCAAGTTGCACCGGCTGCTAAAGCACCTTTGAAAAGTCCCGGAAAGGCGAGCGCATTATTTATGGTTCTGCCGTCCGCTGCAAATCTCGCTCCATAGGCCTTCGCCACTTCCGGTCTAATTTCTGGATCAGGATTTGAAAGTGCCAAGATTACCTGGCCATGGCGTACCATCTCGGGCTTGATTAAACCCGGCACGCCTGTCGTAGCCAAGACGATTTCCGCACCCCCCATTACGCCTTCCAGGTTGGTGGGATATCCGCCGGATTGTTTCAAGCGAGCCATTGCTTCGTGCTTTAAATCGGTTCCCAGAATATCCTTAATACCGAACGAAATGAGCAGTCTGGCAATTGCTGTACCAGCTGCACCAAGACCAATTACACCAATTTTGCAATCGCGCAACTTCACGCTTAAGCGGTTGGAAATCGTGAGCAATGCACCGAGCACAACTACGGCTGTGCCGTGTTGATCATCATGCAACACTGGAATAGAAAGACGCTTTTGGAGCTCCGTTTCTATTTCAAAACATTCAGGAGCAGCAATGTCTTCCAATTGAATTGCGCCAAACGTCGGTGCAATGCGAGTGACCGTCTCTATAACGACAGCCGGGTCTGCTGATTCAATCAGAATTGGAATGGCACTAATCCCGACAGTCTGATCAAAAATAACAGACTTACCTTCCATGACAGGCATTCCAGCTACAGCGCCGATGTTGCCAAGTCCAAGAATGGCAGTGCCATTTGTAACGACTGCCACCGTATTCGGTATCGCGGTGAATAGCCTGCTCTTACCCGGTTCTTCCTGAATAATTTTGCAGATTTGGGCAACGCCGGGTGTGTATATTTTGCGCATGGCTTCCAGACTATCAAGCTTGATGCGGCTTCGCATCGAAACTTTGCCACCCTCGTGAATACGTTGCACAGGGTCACTAACTGATTCCACGCTTACGCCTTCCACTGTTTCCAAAGCTTCCAGAACTTTTGCCAAATGCTTTTCATCAATTAGCTGCAAACTAATATCGCGCAAGATATAGTCTGGTCCTTGCGCTGCAATATTGATTTCGCCTATGTTGGCTTTCAATTCTCCAAGCACAGTAGCGATGCGACCGAGATAACCTGGTTGGTCGACAACGCGCACCCGCACAATGCGCAATATTTTCGGAGCCGCCTGGGCTGCGTACGTAGGTTCTGGTGTTGATAATGTCGTCATACTTGATGCAGTTCTCATCGTCAAAATAGATATTGGTTAAATAGCCTAGCTCAAATCGGCACCAGGAAAGGTATTTGAGACAACATCCACGCCATTTTCGTAATCACATTTTTGCTAATGAAAACTACACCTTTTATTAATGAGACCTCGTTATACTGTTTTGGCTATGAATCTCTCCCCAAAGACCTCCGTTGCTGCGCTTGTTCTGCTGCTCATTTGCAGCGATCAACTTTCTTTGCGTCCAAAAAATGGGGCTCTTGCAGTTTCTGCCGCAGTGTCTTCTGCTTCGCCTTCTGCTGGCAACCAAACAACACCTAATGGTTCTATTGCACCCGGCACGCCAGTCTCACCGAGCTTGATGCCAAGTGGCAGCCAGACGGCCTCGGGCACTATTGAATGGGACGAGAGCGTTGTGCCCGATGTAAGTGATGCACCGAAACAAAACGTCGTAGATGCACTCAACGAAGCGCTCATTGAAAGCCCTCGAGCCGCGGCAATAAGAGCGCAATTTGGTATTACACAAGCCGGTTATGCGCAAGTAACCGTTGTACCAAACCCGGTGTTTTTCTTCGATCGGGGCATGGTGGCAGAACAAGAAAACAGAATTGGCCCTGTGTTAACTGAAGAACCACCCTGGAAGCTATATTTCCGCTGGTTATCGCAAAAACGCCTGGTAGACCAAACACGCTTTGATCTAATGACTCAACTCTGGCAGTTACGTTCAGACACGCGCAGGGCTTATACAGAAATTGTTGTAGCTCAAGAAACCCTCAAGACTCTAAACGAACTTTACGACCTTTCTTCCAAACTAGAGTTTGTCGCCAGCAAAAGATTTCAAGCCGGGGATGTACCCGAATTAGATGTATTGAAGGCGCGACTGGCCACTGAGCAAGCGGCGACTGATCGAATAGTGGGAGCCCAGCGAGTCATTCGTGCCCGCCAACAACTGAATGTCTTGCTCGGGAAATCAATTGAAAGTCCTTTGAACGTGCCACCACTACCTGACTACACCGGGGGTTCAGGCGGAAAATTCAATTTACAAGCACAAAAAAGTGATGTGCTGCCCGATCCAAAGGAATCAGTTCCACCCCTGGCACTATTTCTTTCTATAGCTGAAAACAATCGGCTCGAATTGAAAAGTTTGCATCAGCAAATAAAAGTAAATGATGCGAATTTGAAAGGTGCCTATGGAAACATGATTCCAAATCCAAGCATTGCCGTTGGGAAGTCCTATGCAGGCAACCTTCCTACTGGTCCTAAAATCACGGCTGTTTTCTTCACTATCAACGTTCAGTCACCAACCGCAAATTTCAACCAAGGAAACATTGCTCAATTCAAGGCAACGGCAAAGCAATTGCATTATCAAATTCAAGCACAGAGAAATCAGATATCCGCAGATGTTTCAAGCGCATATCAAACGATGTTAGGTGCACGAGCTAAGCTATTTACTTATCAAGACCACATCCTCGCTGACTCCTATGAAACAGCCAGACTGGCAAGACGCAGCTATGAAGTTGGTCAATCGGATATAACTGCCACCCTTGCTGCTCAGCAAGCCAATGTTCAGATACGTAGTCAATATCTTGATGCCGTCACAACTTATCAACAGTCTTTCACAGACCTCGAACAGGCGTGTGGAACGCCTTTGCAGTAAATGGTTGAGATGAATGAGCCGTAATCAGTCATTCCATAAATAGTTAATATTGCCCGGCTATACTTGTTTTGCGATGAAAACCCGGATACTTGGACTGATTGTTGTTTTTAGTTCGCTCTGCATTTCACCGCCTGTACGCGCCGAAGACGTAGGACAGGAGGGCAAAGAAATGTTGGGCGAAAAATGGCTTATTGCTGCCGGTCCGACTATGCGTCCTGCAGGTTCTGGAATGCCAAACATAACTCCAACCACTCCATCGACCTCTGCACCGCCTCCTATGCTTCAAGCGCCTGGCCAAACGCTTGCGCCAGCAGGTTCATCGCAGGGATCGCAACAGATAGAATTATTTCCGATTGCACCAAAGCCCGCCGAACAACCACAACCGGAACAACCAAGCGGCGAATCTGGCGCACCGCCTGCAACACCATTAAATAATAATGCGCCATTGAATATGGGCACTATCGAGTATACGGAAAATCTTGCTCCTGTATCTAATCAAAAAGGACTTTCCCTGGTTGCAGCGTTAAACGAAAGTCTGGTAAGTGGCCCGCGCGCTGCCGCCATTAGAGCACAATTCGGCATTGCTAGAGCGAACTATGCCGCAGCTACGCAACAACCAAACCCGATATTTTTCTTCGACCGTGGGTTAGTTGCAGAACAAGAAAACAGAATTGGTCCAGTTCTTACGGTGGATCCTATTTGGAAAATTATTTTTCGATTTCTCATAGCAAAAAGATTGGTTGCGCAAACGAAACTGGATTTGCTTACGCAACTCTGGGCACTACGTGTTTCTGTTCGCAAGGCCTTTGTGGAACTTGTGATCGCCCGCGAAACTCAAAAAACACTTGCTGAACTTTATCAATTGGCGCGCAATCTCAGCAACGTTTCTGAAAAGCGATTTAAGGCAGGCGATGTTGCGGAGCTGGATGTTTATAGAGCAAGATTGGCAACGAACCAGGCTGCCATTGATGCTGGCGTTGGTTTGAAAAGAATTTCAAGGGCAAATCAGGCGCTCAATGTTCTTATGGGAAAACCTACCGAAGCCGGTATCGATGTAGCCGCACTGCCGGAGTTTATTAGCGGTGGCGAGAACGTAAAGATGCGATTAGAAAAAAGCGATATTCTTCCGGATTATGACAAGCCCGTGCCACCGTTGAACGAATTTATAGATCTTGCCATGCAAAATCGACTTGAGCTCAAAAGCCTTGCCATGCAACTTAAAGTCAATTCAGCCAACCTCCAAGGATCCTATGGCAATGTCATTCCAGATCCAAATATCGCCCTGGGTAAATCAACAACCGGCAACCCCGGCATACAGGTTCCAACAGGTCCAAAGCTAACTGCTGTTTTCTTTACAGTAAACGCCGAAATGCCGATGTCTAATTTCAACCAGGGGCAAATTTGGCAGTACAAAGCCACTGAGACTCAATTGAAATATCAGGTGTTGTCGCAACGAAATCAAGTCTTAGCCGAAGTATCTAGTGCGTATAACAATTTAATAGCCGCAAGGAAAAAGATTCGGGTTTATCAAACAAAATTGCTTGCTGATTCCGCAGAGGTCGCACGCTTAGCAAGAAGAAGTTACGAAGTTGGGCAATCTGATATCACTGCAACATTGCAAGCGCAGCAAGCAAACATCGCAGTGCGAAGCTCCTACCTAGATGCTATAAACGCATACGCATCTGCTTTTGCCGATCTGGAATTTGCCATTGGTAAGCCGTTGCAATAGGGGAAAGATTTGAAATTTAGAGTTTTGAAAATTCAAATAGCTTTCTCCATCACTTGCTCTCTTGCTTGTTCTGAGGCTTTTGTGTGCGGAGATGTTCTAGCGCAAAATCGGCCCTTTATTGCCTTGGGCGAATCGATGCGTCCTTCGGTCCCGGATGCAAAAATGACAACTTCCGGGCCCGCTCCACAGACTCAATCTCAGCCATCAATGCCAACAGTTTTGCCATCAGATGCAAATGTTGCTCAGCCAAAGTCACCGGATATCGTTTCACCTTCCGTTCAAATTCCTACCGAAAACGCACAAAATGCAGCCACGATTGAATTCGATTCCGGTTTAACACCTCCACCGCCACCACCAGGCACAAAGGGGCTGACTGTTGTAAAATCTCTCAACGAGTCACTATTACAGGGACCCCAAGCGGCTGCAATTCGTGCACAGTTTGCCATTTCCCGTGCCAATTATGCAACAGCTTCACAGGGGCAAAACCCACTCTTCTTTATGGATAGGGGTCTCGTCGCAGAACAGGTCAACAGAATTGGTCCAAACTTTATTTATGATCTGCCCTGGAAACTTTACTTTCGAATGTTGATCGCCAAGCGACTGGTGGCACAAACAAAAATCGATTTGCTCACACAATTGTGGACATTGCGTGCCAACGTTCGCCGAGCGTATGTGGAGCTAGTTGTTGCACAGGAAACACAAGAAAATCTCGTTGAGTTATACAGGCTAGCGTCAAGATTGCTGGAAATTTCAACGAAGCGATTTAACGCTGGCGATGTGCCGGAACTTGATATGCTGAAAGCAAGATTAGCCACCTCGCAAGCAGAAACAGATGTAGCCGTTGGAAGCAAACGGATTATTCGTGCTAAACAGCAGTTGAATATTTTGATGGGGCACGCTGTCGACGCGCCAATTTTTGTCGCTAATTTACCTGACTACGGACGAAAATCTGCAGCAGAGCTTAGAGGGCAAAAGAGTGAAATGTTACCGGACTTCGACCGAACAGTAGCACCACTATCGGCTTTTGTGGACAGAGCGCTTGCAAGCAGATTAGAACTGAAAAGTTTGGCACAACAAATCAAAGTAAACACCGCTCAAAAGCAAGCGGCTTATGGAAGTGTAATTCCTAACCCCAGCTTCGCTGAAGGAAAATCTACCAACGGCAATCCTTTACCAGGTCCGAAATTGACAGCTGTGTTCATGACGCTCAACCAGGAAATGCCAATGGTGAATTTTAATCAGGGATCGATTTATCAATATAAGGCAACTTCAACGCAACTCAAATATCAATTAAGCGCACAACAAAACCAGGTTATTAGCGATGTCAGCGCCGCATACAATAACCTTCTTGCTTATCGCGAAAAAATTCGAAGCAACCAGGAAATGCTGCTTGCGCAATCTAATGAAGTTGCAAGACTATCAAGACGAAGTTATGAAATGGGTCAGACCGACATCACTTCAACTCTGCAAGCGCAATTAGCGAACATACAAACACGCACGGCCTATCTAGATGCAATCACCAATTACGCTGGCGCTTTTACAGACTTAGAATTCGCAGTTGGAAAGCCACTACAATAAATAAGGAGATGACCATGCCGTTTGCACGTATTGATTTAGCTAAAGGAAAAAACTCCGAATATCGCACCACTGTGGCCGATGTCGTATACGAGGGAATTGTCGGAGTTCTGAAGGCGCCCGAAGGAGACCGATTCATGGTCATTGCTGAGCATGAACCGGAAAACTTCGTATTCGATCCAAATTTTCTCAACATAAAGCGAACGCCTGACCTTATCATCATCCAAGTTACAAGCACCGTTGGCAACACCAAAGAACAGAAGGTTAGTTTCTTCCGCACGGTGGCTGACGAACTGCATCGCCGGCTTGGCGTGCGGCTTGAGGATGTTTTCATAAGCCTAGTCTTTGTCGACCGCGAAGACTGGTCTTTCGGCAATGGTGAACCTTGGTAAGCGAGGCTTTAAGATCGCAAATTTTAGTAAAATGTTTCTGGTATTGCTGGCGGTGCCCATTTTTCGAGCAGGTTTGTTCCTTCCTACAGTCTCATAGGAACCTTTTTGCCTAGCCTCAGTCCTATGTAATCATTAGGATAGAAACCAAGTGAAAAACGAATCGAAATTGGCCGCTTTTAGCACCTTACCGGATGATGATTTATCTCGTGATCTTATAATAGCCAGCCCCGACACCGATAAAAGTCTTCCTCATATAGGATTGGTCGGGGACACTTATACACTTTTACTCTCGGCTAAAGACACCGCCGGTAAATACACTCTTTACGACATGCACGTCCCGCCCTGCGGCGGCCCCACTGAACACAGGCACGACTGCGAAGAAATGTTCCATGTTCTTGAAGGGGAAGTTGAATTTACTTTTCGGGGCAAAAAGCTCGTGGCTCATGCCGGTGAAACCGTGAACATACCCGCTAACGCACCCCACTTTTTTCATAATCAAGGGAAAAACAACGTGCGCCTCTTGTGCATGTTTTCTCCAGGCGGAATGGAAGACTTTTTTAGCCAAATCGGGGTGCCGCTCGCAGAGCGAACAACGCCACCACCGGCGATGACTGAAGCAGCGCAAGGTGAATTCAAACGCAAAGCTCACGAGCTAGCTCCCAAGTATCGCACTGAGTTGTTGTGAGAGCCATACCTAAAATGAAGTTTGCGCGTGTGAGCCTTGAGTAGTAAAGATTTGGCAGCGGATATTGCCGGATTTGAAAGTGCCTATGCAGCTGTAAATAAAGTGCGACTGCATTACTGGATAGGCGGCAGCGAGGGCGGTCAGCCTATAATTCTATGGCATGGATTTCTCTCCACCGGGTATGCCTGGCGAGCGGTGGCGCCTCTATTGGCTGGTGCCGGATTTAGAGTATTGATACCTGACTTACGAGGCTTTGGCGATAGCGATAAACCAGAGGGAAAGCAGGGTTATGACGCCCGCTCCTTGGCAGAAGAAGGCCGTGCCTTGGTGAATGCTATAGGCTTTGGTGCTGGGAAACCGCTTATCCACGCCGCTCACGATATGGGCGCTCTACCAGCGCTGATTTGGACAGCAGATCATGCAAGCGAAGTTGCAGGACTACTCTATATTGAAGCACCGGTTATGATAGGCACTATATTGCGAGAGATCTTCAGTTATACACCAGAGGCGATGGCGAACGGATCTATGTGGTGGTGGATATTGCCTCTGGCACCGGATGTGCCCCGACGCCTGATTGTAGGCAACGAGCGTGCCTTTCTCACCTGGTTTTACGAAGGCGCAACCGTCCGACCCGAAGCGATAGACGCCATTGCAGTCGACGAATATTTGCGTACTTTTTCGGGTGAAGAAGGTGTCCTTGGTAGTATGGGTATTTACCGAGCGGCTTTCGAAAGCATCGAGCAAACCGAGCCATTGCTGACGGCAAAGATTGAAGTGCCGGTGATCGCTATGGGCGGCGGCATCAAAGGTTTAGGTGCAAAAGTTGGCGAAATGGTGCGTATGGTAGCCAAAAATGTGCAGGACTGCAACGTAGATGGCTGTGGACATTTCTTGCCTGAAGAAGCGCCTGGTGAGGTTGTTGACCAAATCATGGCTATGCGAAGTATGAGAAAGCCCAGTGAGTTAGTTATTTGACAAAATTAGCACCATTCATCTATAAGCGCAGGACAGCTAACGCTGAACCACATTCGGCCTCGAATTGGCTACGAAATTAGGCTTTACCGAACAGGCACTGCAACGGGCACTGGTATAGCAAGAGGACTTCCCTGCCCTGCAAGTTGAGATTGTATGTTCACCTTGCGAATTTCGTTTAGAGCGGCTTGCTGTGTCCACGGACTAAGTACGAGTGGAATAGCAATTGCTGGAATTATGTCATTTGCAATATCGAGAGCCACGAATGTCGCAATTGATCTGTTGCTGATTCCTTGCTCCGTACCTGGTAAATGAGATTGAGGCAACACGGCCTTTTTTGCCATCGCAATTCTTCCGGCTACACCCGAAGGCATAAGCACAATGCTGCTCGCATCAAAAGTCATTGTGGTATCGGCAGGAGTGATACGCGTTGTTGGTACAGGTATGTTGAAAGTGTAAGCGCGAGGTGAACTAATCGTCTTTATATCTGTGAAATTGATTTTTCTTTGGCCACCATCGGCAGGCTTAAAAGCAAATGCTTGCCCGAGGCGCGCATAAATTTTTCCTGTCAGTTGAGTGCCATCAAGTAATTCTATTGTATCGGGCATCTTCGGTGAAGCAAGGTTGTTGAGCCATTGCCCGTCGTAGAAGTAGACTAAGCCGCCAATTACAGAATTACTTGTTTGGCTTGCGTATTCGGCACGAACGATTGCACCGGTTAAAACCGTATCGCGATCGAATAGCCAATCAGGAACGGCTGCAAGTGTTAGTTCATCGCCATCGAACTTAGCCAAGCCGTCCGGCAGCAAGACACCATTGATTCTTTTAACGGGTATTTCGCCTGCGAATTTGCCTGGCGTCTCTCCTACTGGTGCAGTATAAGCAATCGTATTGGCCAAACTAGCTAACCCATTAAGAGTAAGTAGCGAAGCCGCTAGTAAAACTGCTCGAAATTTGTTCTTCGTTATCATTTTTATTGAACCAGATTGAAGGGAGCGTACACAGGTGGTGTTGGAGGTGGTGCATTTCCGTTAACTAAAGCTTGGTTGCCTGAACTCCGTAATTTGTTTAAAGCACCTTTCTGAGTTCCTTTTTGAAGAACAAGCGGTACAACAATTGCCGGAGCCATTTCTACAACTACATCCATAGCAAACATCAAAGCTAAAGCCTTAGTCGAGATACCTGGCTCTGTGCCAGGCAGGTTTGATTTCGGTACTTTGACGCTGTTTAGTGCAATTAGTTTGTGCACGATGCGCGTTTGGGCGACATTGATTAAGGTGGCATCAAATGTCATTGCACCATTGGCGGGATCGATTTTAACACCCGATGCCGGCACATTAAAAGTGAATGCTCGCGGTGAGATGATAGTTTTAATCGTGGTGAAATCTAGGTTTTTGTTCGTACCGTCTTTCAGTTTCATACTAAGACCAGTTCCGATCCGACCGATCACTTTGCCTAAATACTCAGAACCATCCAAAGTATCGATCTCTTCTTCTACTTTGTCTGAAGATAAGCTGTTAAGCCAGAGTCCATCCCAAAAGTAGACGAGTCCGGCCATTAATCCGGCTGCTTGTTGAGGTGCAAATTCAGCGCGAATTATTGCTCCTCGCAAAACGACATTGCGATCAAACAACCACTGTGGCACTGCCAGTATTTTCATTTCATCGCCATCAAATTTGACCAGTCCTTTCGGCAAAAGAACAGATCCAATTCTTCTAAGCGGCAGGTCTCCCGTGAACTTGCCAGGCTGATCGGCAACAGCCGGCATATATTCGATTGTCTTTGCAAAGGCAGATAGGCTCAATTGCAAAATCGAACATAACAGGAAGGCACAAATAAAACGGGCGATCACTGTGAATCATTAACTCCGAACACCTCTCAAAGCTAGCATTGGCAGTGCTCGTGAGCATTAGCTATCTATCATTCCCGCCCCTTGTCAAGAACCATTAATTCCCTACTGTGTTCATATTTGCAGCTCAGATAACAACGGGCGTCGAATTTGGCAACAAACAAAATCGTAAATCGACCGGCCATGCCCCTAAGGGCAAACGCAAAAACCAGCAAGATAGACATCTGTTTCGCGTTGAATTTCGAGCGAACCAAGATTGCCATTGTATCCAGTGCCGGGAGTCCAGGTAAAAGTCCCACTTTCACTCAGGTAGTACAACGGACCTTCTGTGCAAAATGTCCCTTCAAGGGACCAGTCTTCAACAATGTTTGGTTCATAGGGCACGAAACTCTCACTATAGGTTGGAGCGGCAGAGCCATCCGGATCATCATTTACCACATTTGCCAGCCATGGAATGGCTTGAGCTGCCTCTAAAGGTACGCACTGCACGCCGTTATTTGGGTCGTTATAAATTACAAATTGGAGAGAATCTCCCAGGGGTACGAAAGGCTTCGTCAATAGCGTCGTCAAATCGCTATCCTGAAAGCCTGGATGAATTTCATTGATACGCTGGACCAACCTTTGCCGAATTTCAGTATAGGAATCTGAGAAGCTAGCAAAGACAGCTTGGTTGATTGTAGGTGGAATATACTCATCACCCATCATCGCTACAACTGTTCCGACTCCACAGCCTGGTACGGGTAATGCCGGTTCGGATTGTTCAATTGGTGTGAAACCATAGTCGTCTTCCAGAGGTACCGGCATCATTAGCGTTTGGTATTCTGCCTTGTTTTGATCTATTTTGATTTTGATAAATCCATGCGGAATCTGAAGGGCATATTGTGTCTGCGGATTAGTTGTGACCCATGACACAGCTTCTTCGCCAAATTTTTGTTCCTGAATTGTTTTCCCGTGAACGGAAAAGCTATTGGGAACGGGCTTAGTCCAGGTGGCGGCTCCTTTAGCAGGGGGTGGGGGATTCTTGAAAGAAACAGGATTATTAGTCAGGTTGTTTTCCTCAAAGTGGTCTTCTGATACCAAATGTGGTTTCTCATTCCAGCGAAAAGGTACGAACCAAAAATTCCATTGATCGATTGAAATTGGCGCATATCCCGGGAAGCATGTCTTTTGATTCGATGAATTGACGGACGCAGTACCAGGCAAAGTGTAGCCACTAGGGAATTGTGCAGTCTGAAAATAAACGTTGGAGTCCGCATCACGATCCATGCAGGCAATAGACCATTTTGAATCATTCACTTCTTGAACTTTTGATTTTGTGCCAAGCATGCGAAGCGAGTTGTCATCAGCGATAGCCTTGAAGAAATTGAAAAAAGTTGGTGTTTGAGGTTGCAGGGCTTGATAAAGCGCATCGCTTATTTGTTGGGCTTCCTGCTGCACGTTCTGGACATTGTTAAAAGAACTCCCCGTTGTCCCCTCACTTTCCATAGCCGCGTAGTTTGCGGCAATGAGAAGAGCTTTTCCCCAGACCCGATTGATATTTGGTAAGCCGAAGTTATGGTTGGAATCTGAAACATCATCAAATTGTCCGGTCCCTACTCCTCCAGCCCCTCCTCCCTGATCTGGCACAGTAACAGTAAGAGCATTTCTGCCAACGCTTAACGCTCCGGCGTCAACTGCGTTTCGCATTTCTTTAGAACCGCCCATAATCATAATGATCGTGAAGATGGCGCAACCAATTATGACAAGCGCCAGGGCTAGTGCCGCAACTAAGCCAAGGGCTGCGCCACGCCGGCGTGATCTCGCCAAAAGGCTCATTTTAGAAAAAAACATTTCTGCTCTCCATTGGTCCATTACAGTCCAAGCTGTGAACCCGAGATGCCCGGCCAGAAGTATTATCTCGCACTTCGCAGTCGTGGCTCATCAATTAATCGTCATCTAAGGGTTTCCATCCATGCCTACGGACGGATTCCAAATTTTAGGAGGGTTTCCAAATATTTTTTTGCCAGTCACTGCATCTAGTGGCTACTTCGATCTCAAAATGAAACTGAAATGACAGGAAAGCATGACCACATTCGGAGTAATATTTGCAAGAGTGCATAATAAGGAGCGCATTACCGCATGCGGCTTGACAAGTGGCTAAAGCTATCCCGAATTTTCAAGCGCCGCACAGTTGCACAGATGGCTTGCGATCAAGGACGCGTTTTTATAAACGAGCGAACCGCTAAGTCTGCTTCGGAAGTGAAAGCAAATGACACTGTTCATTTGGAACTTGGTGCTCGGGCTTTAACAGTGAAAGTCTTACTCATACCGGAACGCAACAACGTACCGGCACAAGAGGCCGGCTCTTTGTACGAAATTCTCGAAGAAATCAGACGAGCCCCGGAAGTGCTCGAATGGCTGCCCGACGACGAATTCAAATAAAACTTTGATGGCGCGTTTAATCGATATATTCGCGCAAACGACGGCTTCGATTTGGATGGCGCAATTTGCGAAGCGCTTTTGCTTCAATTTGGCGAATACGTTCGCGCGTCACACCAAATAGCTGTCCTACTTCTTCTAACGTACGCTGACGACCATCATCCAACCCAAAGCGCAAACGCAAGACATCTCTTTCACGCGGTGAAAGACCTGCCATCACTTCAATAATATCTTCGCGTAACAGCTCCTGCGTCACCGAATTGGCTGGAGTTTCCGCTTCGCGGTCTTCAATGAAATCTCCCAGCCGGCTGTCTTCCTCTTTGCCGATCGGTGTTTCAAGCGAAATTGGCTCTTGAGCAACTTTTACGATTTCACGAAGTTTGCTGATGCTGATTTCCATCGATTCAGCAATTTCTTCTTCAGTTGGCTTTCTGCCCTTGTCTTGTGCAAGCTTACGGGTAACTTTTTTGAGTTTGTTGATTGTTTCAACCATGTGCACAGGTATGCGAATGGTGCGAGCTTGGTCGGCAATCGCTCTGGTTATGGCCTGACGGATCCACCAGGTTGCGTATGTACTGAACTTATAGCCGCGTTCGTAATCAAACTTTTCGGCAGCCCGAATGAGGCCAAGATTGCCTTCCTGAATAAGATCTAGAAACAGCATGCCGCGTCCAACATACTTTTTGGCAATTGAGACAACCAAACGCAAGTTGGCTTGAACAAGTCTTCGTTTGGCAACCGCACCATCGGCGCCACCAAGTTCAATTCGTCTTGCTAATTCAATTTCTTGATCTGCAGAGAGAAGCGGAATGCGACCAATTTCTCTCAAATACATGCGCACCGGATCATCGGAAGAGAGCCCCTTCGAAACCTCTTCTTCAAACTCAGCCGGATCACCTTCGACTTTCTCTTCAAATCCACCAAGGAATACCGGTTCGTCACCTGCCGCAACTGAAGGCAAATCCTCGTCCATTTCTCCGTCGGAGGTAACTAGAAGCTCTTCCAACCCAGATCGCTCACGGGTCTTACCCGCCTCTTCAAGGCGATCTAGCTTTTCTATAAAAGTGTCTTCTCGATCCTTGCCCTTCGTCAAATCAGGCTTCCCCCAGGGAGTTGTTTTCACTTTGACCTACTAACTGGTCAATTTTACGCTTTAGGTCGTCTAACTCGCTTATATTCCCAAGCTGGGGAAGAACTATTTTTTCCAGCTTGGTTAGTTCTGATATTTTACTCTGGAGACTCACTTGATTGCGCTCATCGATTTCCGACCCGGATGCCGCTTTTAACTGCTGTACTAGCCGGTCAATTCGCGCTTTCACCAGGCGGGTGCGGGATTCCAGGATTATTACCCCCGCAGGTGCGTTCTGTTTTCGCATTTCCTCGGCAGTCAATATAACTTCAACGAGAGCTGCCGCCGCATCTTTTTCGGGGGCCAGGCGGTCTTGAATACGGTGTTGCAGGTCCTCAATGTTGTTGAAGGATGTGCCTATGCCATAAATGGCTTCCTTAACGGTCACGTGGGCTGGTGTCAAAAACTGCTCATCAACAAGCGCTTCCCATGCTAGCTTGTGGTCGTCTCGGGAGAGAAGGAATAGGGCTAAAAGGCTTCTTTCCGCTCCTAGTATGCCGTCTCTCATGCGCGCATGCGCCACTTTGTTTGTGAGAGGCACCCGCTCGGTCATGGAAAAAGGGCTTCTGCCACTTGAGTTGGCCAATCGATTTTCCCTGCGGTACTGTCCTACATCCGTCAAAAGCTCCTCTTCTCGGATTCCGATTTTCATAGCTGTCTGCCTGATATATTCGCCGCGCGCTACATCGCTCCTTATTCTGGCAATTACCGGAACAACCCGTTTGGCCGCTTCTATCTTGCCTGTGTGTGTTTGATAGTTGATTTCCTTCAATTGCTGGGCAATTTGGTAATCCGTTAGGAGAGGAGCATCGTTAATTGCCTGTTGAAACGCTTCCGGTCCACCCTCAGAGCGCAGGCATTCATCTGGATCTTTACTACCGGGCACATCAATGACCCGAAGTTGTATGCCAACTCCTTCGGCAACTTGTGTAAGCGTTTCCACACCACGCTCGACTGCTTTAACGCCAGCTGCATCGCTATCGAATGAAAGATAGACGCGCTTCGATTCCGTATAACGAATGAGCATTTTTGCTTGTTGAGCGGTTAAGGCTGTTCCACAGGTAGCAACCGTATTTTCAAACCCATATTGATGAGGGGTAATGACGTCGAAATATCCTTCAACAACAATGACGGCATCTTTCGCTTTAATCGCTTCCTTGGCGAGATGAAAAGCAAAAAGATGTTGTCCCTTTGTATATAGGGGAGTTTCAGGAGAATTGAGATACTTAACGGGTGAATCGCCAAATGCTCTGCCACCAAATGCGATGACACGGCCCTGGTCATCGCAAATTGGGACCATAAGCCGTTCTCTGAAGAGATCGATATGCCCGGTACCCTCGGTTCGCTTCCTTACCAAACCTGCTTCCTCAAGAGTTGAAGCCGATACCTGATTAACTCTCGTCAAATAAGTAAGTAGACCATCCCAAGTGTTCGGCGCATAACCAAGTTTGAATTTGGCAATTGTTTCTTCAGTCAGTCCGCGATTTTTCAAGTACTCACGAGCAGCCATACCTTCGCCCGGATTCTGAAGCATCTTCATGTAGTACTCAGAAGCTTGCTGGTAGAGCATCAATATTTGAGAGCGTTTGTCGTAATGCGCCTGCTGTTCCGCAGACTCAACGAGCGGAACACCATATCTGTGAGCAAGCTCTCTCACTGCATCAATAAAATTTAGCCCTTTCACCTTCTGGACGAAAGCAAACGAATCTCCACCTTCTCCGCAACCGAAACACTTGTAAATGCCCTTGTCTTGATTGACACTGAAAGAACCTGTCTTTTCGTTGTGAAATGGACAAAGTCCCCAATGATCTTTGCCGCGTTTTTTGAGGGGGACTTGCTCGGAGACGACGTCAAGTATGTTTGCCCGTGCCCGCACTTCCGCTATGACTTCTGGAGTAACGCCGCCCTTCAATTAATAACCTTCTTTACCCAAACCACAGGCAATGTGATCGGGCCGCGCATTTGCTCGACAACCAGAGTACAAGTCTTGTTTATAACATGACTACTTCTTCAAACTTTTGACTTACGAGGTTAAATTCCTGCGCGAGCGCATAATATATCCAATTGATTTATGCGGCTGATTTGGTACCGTGAAGCACAATTATTATGACGATCTGACGGCTTGACTTCGTGCAAAACTTCGTGCAAAGAGGAGACTGAGTATGAAAACCCTCATCAAAAACGGACGAATCGTAACTGCTGTAGACGATTACAAAGCCGACATTCTGTTAGAAGATGAACAAATTTCTGTGATTGGCAAATCGTTGCAAATGGAAGCAGATCGCGTCATCGATGCGAAAGGTAAACTCATCATCCCAGGTGGCATAGACGTTCACACCCATTTGGATATGCCGTTCGGCGGCACAATGTCGAATGATGATTTTCACACCGGAACAGTTGCTGCTGCTTTTGGCGGCACTACCACAATTGTAGATTTTGCTATCCAAAACAAAGGTAGTTCCGTAATCGCAGCGCTCGATACATGGCATGCGAAAGCGGCAGGCAAAGCCGTTATTGACTATTCCTTCCACATGATAGTTACTGATTTGCCGCGCTCGTCATTGAAAGACCTGAAGCGCTTAATTGACGATGAGGGAGTAACAAGCTTCAAACTTTTTATGGCATATCCCGGCGTTTTATTAGTGGACGATGCCACTATATTTAGAGCCATGAACTATGCCGGTGAGCACGGCGGTTTGATTTGCATGCATGCTGAAAACGGCATTGTCATTAACGAAATCATCGACAATTTTCTTGCCAAAGGCATGACGGATCCCAAATATCACGCTCTCACTCGCCCTACCGAAGCAGAAGCAGAAGGTGTTAACAGGGCAATCGCCATCGCAAAAATGGCGAACTCACCCGTTTACATCGTTCACCTCTCGAGCGCCGACGCGCTAAACAAAGTGAAATTAGCGCGCGATAACGGAGCGCCTGTGTTTGCCGAAACATGCCCTCAATACTTATTCCTGGATTACAGTTTCTACGAAAAGGACAATTTCGAAGGGGCAAAATATGTTTTAACGCCACCTCTTCGCGAAAAATGGCATCAAGAGGAATTGTGGACCGGTTTGAAGATGAACGATCTACAAGTGATTTCAACAGATCATTGCCCGTTCTGTTTCAAAGAACAAAAAGAACTTGGTCGCGGCGATTTTACGAAAATACCAAACGGCGCCCCTGGAATTGAGAATCGCATGAGCCTTGTCTACAACGGCGGTGTAGTAGCTGGTCGCATCAGTCCGAACCGCTTTGTGGAGTTGACCTCAACCAGCCCTGCCAAAATTTTTGGACTCTTTCCAAAGAAGGGCACAATAGCCGTGGGTTCAGATGCAGATATCGTAATTTTTAATCCGGATGCAAAAATGACGATCAGCGCCGCCACCCATCATATGAATGTTGACTATAACGCTTATGAGGGATTTCAGGTACAAGGACTTCCTGAAATGGTTCTTTCACGCGGAACAATTGTTATTGAAGATGGAAAATTTGTTGGAAAGTCGGGGCAAGGCAAGTACATTAAGAGGTCGGGGGCCAGTTTGGGTAAAGAGAAACCAGAGGCTCTCGTGCATTAACGAGTGCATTGAGAAGTCAAAAGCGTCATTGCTTGGGCTTCGTACATCAGTCCGCTATTGTTCGAGGAGAAAATTATGGGCTTCACCAAGGAATTCAACCGCTTAGTAACGGAAGAAAGAAACAGCTCAACCAACGATCTTGATCTGCTTGACACCCAAGATCTAGTCAAAAAAGTACAAGCAGAAGATACATCAGTAGCAGCTGCCGTAGAAAAGGTGACCCCAGAGATCGCCCGCGCTGTCGATCTCGTTACCGAAAAGCTCCGCAACGGCGGACGCATGATTTACTTCGGAGCTGGCACAAGCGGAAGGCTTGGCGTGCTCGATGCCACAGAGTGTTCACCCACCTTTGGCGTAGATTTCGAACAGGTACAGGCTTTCATCGCCGGCGGCAAAGAGGCGATGTTCCGCTCTTTTGAGAACTGCGAAGATTCAGTTGATGCCGGTGTTGAAGATGCAATCAACGCCAAGATTTGCGATAAAGACGTCGTAGTTGGCATTACCGCTAGCGGCAGAACACCTTATGTTGTGGGTGCATTGCGCCATGCCAAATCTGTCGGCGCTGCCACAATTGGAGTAATAAATAATGTGGACGGTCTGGAAGACCTCTGCGATGTCCTTATCGCTGCCATAACCGGACCGGAAGCATTAACCGGATCAACAAGAATGAAAGCCGGTACAGCTCAAAAGATGATTCTCAATTTGTTGTCTACTTGCGCAATGGTTCGTTTGGGTAAGGTCTACGAAAACCTCATGGTCGATCTCCGACCCACCAATGAAAAATTGAGAGAAAGAGCAGTTTCGATGATTTCTATACTGGGCGACGTACCGCGTCATTTAGCAGAAGGTGCTCTGGTAGCATCACAAAACCGAGCTAAAACAGCCGTTTTGATGTTGAAGAGAAAAATGGGCAGAGCGCAAGCAGAAGAATTGCTCACCAAATATAGTGGCTCTTTGCGCAAAGCTCTAATGTCTACCGGTCAAAGCTAGAAGAAAAATCGTGAAAACCCCTGCGGCAATTGTGCTTATCTTTTTGAGCGCCTTGCTAATAAATGGGGCTTTCGACATAGCAGCGCTCATCCAAACTCTCACACATTCTTTGGATGAGAGATCAAACTGCGGTAAAAACAACCGCGGCATTGCGGAGTACCTTCCAGCCAACGAAGCCGAAAAAAGATTCGGTCCACTCAAGCCTTATCTTGCAGGGCATGAACGAGTTGGATACATTTGCGATCTGGAGAAGACAAAGGCAGGCAGCAAAGAATTGCTTGTCGATATCGACTCAATGGGACGCCTAATTCTGGCGCAATATGTGCTTGTGCCGATCATTGTTGAGCACGAATCGGATTTCAATTCAAAATCAAAATCGGATCTTGTAGCACTGGATTTGCGCAATTCAAATCCCCACAAATTTTTAGAAGAATGCAAGCTGGATCTCGTGAAAGACTTCGGTAATGGAGTCTTTCTTGGTAAACGGCGATGAACATCATTCTCTTTGCTCTATCAACGATTCTCACGTTCTTGAGTGGTTGGCTCATACTAAAGCCTCTCCATTCGCAGCACAAACAAAGTGCCTTACTGCTGTTCAAACTTTCTTCCTCATTTCCGCTTGGCCTATCAATCTCCTCCATCTGCTTTTTTGCCGCTCTTGCGGTGGCTGGACAACTGACTCATTTCGCATTGCTTATTCAAGCTGTGCTTTGTGCGGCCATCGCCTTTCTTAATCGCAGTAACAGAGTCGAGTTAGAGGTCATCGAGCCGGCTCAAGCGCCGCCAGAAGCGCTGCGTTCTCAAGAAGCCACTCCAAAAACTTCGGAAAATATTTCGTGGCTAGAGAAGTTTTTGTATGCGTTGATTGCCATTTTTGCAATCACTAGTCTCAGCACGTACGCTGTCCAAACATTCATTCACCCGCATGGTGGTTGGGATGCAGTTATGGAATGGAACCAACACGCTAAATTTCTCTATCGCGGCGGAGCTGATTGGCACCGAGGTCTAAGCGGCGAAATTGTGTGGAACAATCCGGACTATCCCATGTTGCTTCCGACTGTCATTGGACAGTTATGGCAGCTAATTGATTTTGACACAACCGCGATTCCTCAATTGGTGGCTTTGAGTTTCGCAGTGTGTTCTGCAATTTCTTTGTACTCTAGTTTGCTGCTCACTAGTAAAAAAGGGAATGCGCTTTTAGCCCTGCTTACTTTGCTGATTACGCCAAACTTTTGCGCTCAGGCAGTGACGCAGCTGGCAGACATACCTGTTTGCTGTTATTTCCTGCTTTGCTCAATCTTTTTGTGCCTGGCAGATGTGTCACCTAAATCGAGCTATTTGCTCCTTTTATCCGGATTTGCAATCGGTTCTTCAATCTGGACTAAGAACGATGGATTTATCTTTCTGGCAGCGCTCATTTTGGCGAGATTGCTTATATCGCTGTTTCCTCTGCGAAGCGAGTTACTGAAAAAAACTGGCATGGAAGCTCTCCTTGGCGTTTTCGGTGCGATGCCTGCTCTTTTTGTCGCCATCTACTGGAGGTATGTTTATGCTCCACCAAATGGTTTTGTGACCGGCTCCAATTCCGAACATTTATTTGATCCCGCCCGCCACTTCGAGGTTGCAAAAACTTTTTTACTAGAAATTATTTACTTTGGAGAATGGCAATTGGCAATGTCGTTCCTGTTTGCCATCTATAAGATGCTGCTGGGCCGCCCTCTCAATGCCGGAGAACGATTCTTTGCCAATACTATATTGGTAGCAATGTCGCTCTCTTTGCTCGCTTACTATATTATTTACGTTCGATTCCCAACCCAGACAACTTTTACCATTTACATAACAGGATCGCGCCTCTTAATGCAGCTATATCCAACATTCCTATTTTGGCTATTCTTCACCACACTAGACCCATTGGCTCTGGATTATCGAATTAGTTCTCCCGGACAAAACAAGGAATTAAAAACAAATGGGTAACAACCAATGCGATTTGTAGTAACAGGCGGAATGGGATTCTTCGGTTCGTTCCTGGCAGATTATCTGGTTGCCGCTGGCCATGACGTGGTGAGTGTTGATCGCCTTCCCGGTGATCGCGAACGCAAAACCTATGAGAACATCCAATTAGATATTACAGATGGTGCTGCATTTGAGTCCGCGCTAAGGAAGGTAGGCAAAATAGATGCCATTCTGCACGTTGCTGCACTTTTAGCCCACGACAAAGAAAACCTACACCATCTCTGGGATTCGAATGTTAAAGGCACTGAAAATGTTATTGCTTGTGCACGCGCTCTCAGCATTAGCAAAGTGGTTTTCACATCTACAAATTGCGTTTTCAGCACCGGCTTTGAGAAACCTGTAGGTGAGAACACCCCTACGCATCCAATAGAAATATATGGCAAAAGCAAATTGGCAGCTGAGGCATTGCTCACAGCTGCAACAGATGTTAGCTCAATCATCATTCGATGCCCAACCATAATTGCAGCAGGAAGACTTGGTCTTCTAACTATTCTTTTCGACTTCGTAAGGGAAGGACGATGCCTTTATGTCGTAGGTGACGGCAGCAATCGTTATTCATTCATCGCTGCACAAGATCTTGCCAATGCTTGTTTCTTAGCCTCTCAATCGGAACACACCGGCATTTACCACATAGGTTCAGACAACGTCCCCACCATGAAGGAGCTTTACCAGGACGTCATGGTTCATTGTGGACAAGAGCCGCGCATTAGATGTCTTCCCAACGGACTCACTCAAGAAACTTTGAAAGTACTAAACGCGCTCAGGCTCTCACCTCTGGGTCCATATCACTATCGAATGATTGCTGCTAATTTCGTGTTTGATAATACAAAGCTAAAGCAAGATCTGAATTGGAAACCTACTTTAACCAACAGTGAAATACTAATAGAAGCATACAAATACTATGTGGCGCACTTATCTGAAATCAAAGGACGAAAAGATGTTTCGGCGCATAAAACAGGCGTGAAAGCAGGAGTCCTGAACTTGCTGCGCCTCGTCTCTTAGAGACATTTCAGAAGACATCTCAAAAGGTGCATGTAAGTGATTTGGAAACCATCTGGGTCTAATTTGCAAGCGATCGCGATCGATGGTTCTTATTTAGTGATTGCTCTTTTTTCAGCCATAGTCATCACCCTGTTTTTTGCCAGGCTCTGCAATCCCAACGAGTTTTATCCTCTCGTTTCACAAAACGAGCATGTCTACATTGATTTCGTCAAATACTATGCCGGCGGAAAAATGTTCCTGGCGGGCGAAAGCGCCAACTTATACGATGAAAACAGCGGCTGGAAGTGGACGAACAAAGTTATCTCTCCGGCCGTAATGCATGACCCTAAACTGCTGGATTATCCTCCGCACTGGCTTTTGGTAATCATTCCTCTTGCCTATTTGCCTATAGTGCAGGCATATACCATTTTTTGCATAGTCAGCGCAGTAATCGGGTTGAGCGCTGTACTGCTACTGAGGCGCGCAATCGGATATGAGCAAACTCCGTTCGAGATGCTATTTCTAATTGCCTTGCTGTGGGGCTCGGCTGCATCGCTTAGTTGTACAATGCTGGGTCAGGCAGGCTGGCTTTCGCTTGCAGTTGTTTCGATATTTTTTGTAACTTTTATCAAAAAGGCTGACACTGCCTGCGGTATCACATTGGCTCTTAGCACAATAAAACCCCAGTTTCTAATGCTGCTTGCAATTCCTGTCCTTGCCAAAAAGCGATGGAAGGTAATAGCCGTTGCAACTGTTGTTGAAATTTTGCTGCTGACCGTAACTGGCTTCTTGCTTGGCTTTAAAACAGTATTATTTTATCCTCTTAAATTGCTCCATGACAGTTCAGACAGAATCGCTGTAGCCAGTGCTCAACAGATGATCTGCTGGAGAGGTCTGGTATCCAATTTCCTGGCACCGCCATTTAGTTTGCCCATAATATTGCTCATGGCACTTTTGGGTTCTGGCATTATCTTATTTCTCTGGCTCAAAGCGAAAACAAAAAAGCAACAAATAGGAGCCGCCGCTCTAAGCTGCATTGTTTTCCTTATCTTTAGCCCACATGTATACTTCTACGATGCACTGACAATGGCTGTCCCGCTGGCTCTTACAGCGCCAAGAATAAGTTTGAGCGAAGCTATCTTCAAAGGTCCGATCGCTTTAAAGTTTTGGCTGGTTCTTCTTTTGCTTTTTCCAACCTTATTCTGGATACCTTATCTGATGCATCCAGTTATTGCTTATCGTTGTTTGACGTTATATTTAGTAGTCCTGTTGCTAACAGGGTTGCAGGCTGGACTTATGGATGAAGAAGCTACTTCTCCCTTACATACTGCGTAACAGTGGTGCGATGTCTGTCAACGTTATTGAATGTCCCGCCATGCAATCTGTCTCTAATCATTTCGTTGGAAAGAAAATCATGCGGGAAGCCGAGATCGATTGCACTAACCTCGTTCAACTTTTTCAACACTGCCTCTGAAAGTTCAACGTTCAAACAAGCTAGATTGTCTTGCCATTGTTCGAAGGTACGGGCTCCCACTATTGGAATGACCGCTCCCGGTTGATAACGCAACCAGGCAAGTGCCACCTGGGCACTGCTGCAACCAAGCTCTTTAGCCACTTCAGTAACGGCTTGCGCAATTTGCAGATTGCGCTCTGATTTTTTGTGCGTAAAAACACTTTCAAGACGTTTACCGTTCTCACCGGCAGTTTTTTGGTTGTATTTACCAGTCAGTACACCGCCACCCAACGGACTCCAGGGCGTAATAGCCATTTCAAAATGCTGAGCCATGGGAAGAAGATCACGTTCGGGGGTGCGTTCGACCAGACTATATTCCACTTGTAGTGCAGTAAATTCCGTCCAACCACGATACTGTGCAATCGTATTGCCCTGTGAGACTACCCAGGCAGGTGTATCCGACACGCCGACATAAAGCACTTTGCCTTGCTTCACTACATCATCAAGAGCGCGCATAACCTCTTCCACAGGAGTTAAATCGTCCCAGGCGTGCACCCAGTAGAGGTCGACATATTCGAGGTTCAATCGCTTCAAGCTTGCATCCAATGATTGAATGAGATTTTTGCGGTGATTGCCTCCGGCATTAGGATCGCCAGGTTTTTGATTGAATGAATATTTGGTCGCAACCACGAACTTTTCGCGATCGTTCTTGATAAACTCGCCCAGCATTTTTTCACTGGTGCCATTTGTATAACCATTCGCAGTATCAAGGAAGTTGCCGCCTGCATCGACATAGGAATCGAAGATTTTTTTGCTTACCTCCTTGGAGGAGCCCCAGCCCCAGTCTTCCCCAAATGTCATGGTGCCAAGGCAGAGTTCGGATACTCGCAATCCGGATTTACCAAGCAGTTTGTATCGCATAGCGTTTTCCTTATTATTCGAGGGACATTTTAAATGCATACGTCCGCAACAGACCCGTTTATGGTTTGATCAGGCACTGGATTGAGGTACTGGGTCTGAGCACTGAAAAAGCAAAGTTTACTGGAATTGGAGAAATGATTTCTTAATCGCCCGAGATGCCTTACTCATAAGGCTTTCGGCCGCCCGGTTAAGACTTCTTGGTCTTGATTTTAACCAGGATGGTTATACTGCAAATTACGTTGGTATTGAGATAAAGCAGATGAAGAAGACAGAAGAGAAAAATTGGTACGAAAAAGCGGTAACCCTGTTGGATTCCGAGTTGGAAGAAGCTAAGGAAAGTTTGGAAGATTTGTCTGTTCCAAAGGATGCCGTCGTCAATCGCGCCAAAGAATTTCTTTCGGCTCTAAACGGCGTAACAGCTGAAGTTCCAGCAATTGTAATTTCGCATGACGGTGACGTAAATCTCAATTGGAGACGGGGCAAAGAAGCCCTGTTCGTTTCCTTTTGCTATGACGGATTAGAACACTACTCGTTTCGCAATGAAGCGATTGAACGTCATCAAATAGTTGAGGCTTTGCGTGAATCGCCTATGCAGGCTGCGCCATAGCTGAGCCGGAAGGCAGAATAGCACCATCTTCGGTATCAGTTCCTGTAGCAGCTCCTGTCCGGGCTTCTACCCGTTCGATCATCGCACCTACTAAACCAACAAAAAGAGGATGTGGATTATCCGGACGGGATTTCAGTTCAGGATGAAATTGGCAAGCTACAAAATAATGGAGATCGGGCAGCTCAATCATTTCTACCAGCTTCTCGTCAGGTGACATACCGGAGAAAATCAGACCCGCTTTGGCGAGTTCATCTCTATGGGCATTATTGACTTCGTAACGGTGTCTGTGACGTTCCCAAATAACTTCTTGTCCATAGGCTCTAGCAGCTTTGCTACCGGATTTCAGATGACATGGATATTTGCCCAGTCTCATTGTGCCGCCTTTCATCACGACTTGATGTTGGTCGCCCATGAGATCAATAACCGGATATTTGGTATTAACATCAAACTCAGTAGAGTGCGCATCGGTCATGTTTGCTACATGGCGTGCGAATTCGATTACAGCTGTTTGCATACCAAGACAAAGTCCCAAGTATGGAATATTGTTCGTACGCGCAAATTCAATGCCTTGAATCATGCCTTCAATGCCGCGATCACCAAAACCACCTGGCACAATAATGCCATCTACGTCATTTAGATATTCATGCGTACCGTGCTTTTCTATGTCTTCAGAAAGAATCCACTTTATGTTGACGGAAGCACCTAGCTTGGCACCAGCGTGTTTCAGCGACTCAACGACTGATATGTAAGCATCGGAGAGCATCACATACTTGCCGACAATGCCTACGGTAACACTCTTAGTTGGGCGCTTAATGCGATCGACAAGTTCTTTCCATTCGGCCAACTGAGGCACGGTGCTTGGCACATGCAGTTTTTCCAAAACCCGCTCGGCAAGCCCCTCTTGTTCCATGAACAAAGGCACTTCATAAAGGTGCTGAACATCTTTGCACTGAATAACGCAATTGAGATCGACGTCTGTAAAAAGCGAAAGCTTCTCGCGAATAGATGCAGATAATGTTCTTTCCGTTCGGCATACCAGAACATCTGGTTGAATACCGCGGCTCCTCAGCATATCTACACTATGCTGTGTAGGCTTAGTTTTGAGCTCATTGGTGGCACGTAAATTAGGAACGATGGTGGCATGTATGTAGCAGACATTGTCTCGGCCAACGTCCTTGCGAATCTGTCTGATTGCTTCCAGGAAAATAAGACTCTCAATATCGCCAACAGTGCCACCAACCTCAATAATGACGATTTCAGCTTGAGATTGCTGGGCCGCTTTGCGAATGAAGTTTTTAATTTCGTTGGTGACGTGCGGAATCATCTGCACGGTGCCACCTAAATAGTCACCGCGACGTTCTTTTTCCAAAACGCTCTTATAAATAGAGCCGGCTGTAACATTGTTCATCCGGCTCAGGTCGATGTTTATGAAGCGTTCGTAGTGTCCGAGGTCCAGGTCTGTCTCCGCGCCATCCTCGGTGACGAAGACCTCCCCATGCTGGTAGGGGCTCATAGTGCCTGGATCTACATTCAGGTAAGGATCCAGTTTCACAATTGTAGTGGTAATTGATCGCGCCCTTAACAGTCTTCCTAACGAGGCGGCGATGATTCCTTTGCCTAAAGAGGAGACGACTCCACCAGTCACGAACACATACCTGGTAGTCATACTGCCTCCCTATCTCCTATCAAAGTTCAATCATAACTATAAGCCATCTTGGCTTCCATGGGAAATGGAAACTTGCTTAGAGTCTCTTAGAATGCCTAGTCGCCGATCTTGGGTACGCGGAAGAAAGCCTTTTCGGCATCCGGAGCGCCTTGAAGTACGGATTCATGGCCGGGCGATGGTTTCACTTCATCTTCCCTCATAATATTTACGACTTGAAGTGCATGAGACATCGGCTCAACGTTTGTTGTATCGATGGCTTTTAGTTCTTCGAAGTATTGCAAGATATTGCCAAGCTGCTCCGTATAGAGCTCCTCTTCCTTCTCAGAAAGGCTTAGACGAGCCAATTTCGCGATGTGTTTTACGGTATCTCGGGTAATCATTTGTATCCGTGTCTAGGGCGCTCAGGTGTCGGTGGATCGATAGCATCTACCGTGCTGTGTGCCTCAACCTCACTCTTCGAAACGGGAGGATAAAGGAAATCCAGAACTACCTTTATAGAGGCTGCAACTGGAATGGCAATTAGCATGCCAAGCCCGCCAGCCAATACCTCTCCACAAAGAACCGCAAAGATTACGGCAAGCGGGTGAAGGTCAACTGCATGACCAATTATACGAGGAATGATGATGTAATCCTCTGCCCAACGCGCTGCTGTGTAACACAAAATAATCCAAATGGCGCAATCGAATCCAGCCGGGGTGGTTGAAATACCAACAAGCGTTGCCGTGCTCGTCGCCAAAATGGGGCCCAGAACCGGAATGATTTCTAAAAACCCGCTCAAGAGCGCTATGACCAGAGCGTAATGAATGTGGAAAATGAAGTGGAGAAATAACCAGGCGACAACGGCCATTATCGAAATTAAAAGTAACTGGCCTTGAACATATCGGCTCAACATCTTGTTCATTTGTTGAGAAAGTCCGATTGCCGTATGGCGTCTTTCCTCGGGCATGAAGCGCAAAAAGAAGTGCCCAACCCGTCGATTATCTACAATTAGATATATCGAAGACACCACGCAAACTAGAAGTGCGAGCATAGTTTTGGAAAATAAAGTTCCGTAATGAATTAGCTCTGCAGGTTTTCCGAAGCTTTGTTCAATTGAAGTCAGTATTTCCTTGGTTGCATCGTCAACGTTTATGCCAAGACCAAGGTGGTTATTTAATTGGTCAAGCAGATTTCCCACTAACTCAGATTTGTGGTCAGCAAGTTCTGCCAGCTGTTTAGCAAGATGCGGACCAAACCACCAGACAAGGCCAGCTATAGAGACAACGAAAAGCAAATAAATGATCGCAACTGCCCATCTTTTGTCGATCTTCGTTGTGGAACTAAGCGCTTCCACAATCGGCAAAAGGAGATAAGCGATAATCGCGCCAACGATAAAAGGCGGAAAAATTTCGCGTACAGCGTAGAGAAACCAGACAACGATTAAGACGGAAAGCAATCTGAAAAACATTAGTTTGGCATTCTCAGCAATGACCCACTCCTCCTTTTTTAGCACGCTCAAGTGCAGAAACTTCCAGCGTAGCTTTTTTGTTAATGGTCGGTTTCTCTATTGGCAAGACCCTTAAGCCAAATACAGTCTTAATCTTGCAGCGAAGAGGCAAACTTCGATTTGTCACTCAGAAATGCTGCTTTAGAACCGCAAAGCACGTCCGAAAAAAAATCGATCGTAATCTGAATAGCAGGTCCGATGTCACCGGTTCCATGTCCACCACCCGCCACTGTAAAAAATGAAACAGGTACCTGTTTCGCTTTAAGAACATGGAAGAAATCCTGAGCTTGAGCGTAAGGCACAAGTTCATCTTTATCGCCGTGCACAATTAGGAAAGGCGGATTACCTTTTTGCGCATGGCTAGCAGGGCTTGCCTCTCTAGCCAATGAAGGTATCTTCGCTGGATCATCACCAAGAAATTCCCGCATCACCTTTTTTATAAAATCGGCCGTTTCGAAATGGGCAGCTTGTTTATTGACGGTCAAAAAATCGATCGGACCTGCCCAATCTGAAACAGCCTGTACAGCGCTTGAAACATGATCGTTTCCCAAATTGCCCTCGAGAGTTTTTGCAGATGGAGCACCAGATGTAGTGCCTAAGATCGCCACAAGATGTCCTCCAGCCGACATACCAATTGCGCCAAACTTATGAGGATCTATATGGTACTTTAGGGCGTTGGCACGCAAAAAACGCACCGCCGCTTTTACATCATTGACCTGAGCCGGGAAATTAGCTTCCGGTGTTAGCCGGTATTCAATGGAAGCGACGGCGAATCCAGAGCGCAGCAAGCAAGCCATAAGGTTACCACCATCGGTTTTGTAGCCGGAATGCCAGCCGCCTCCATGTATCCAAATGATTAAAGGCACCGGCGACAGATGATTTATGCTATGGGTTTTATCAGGCACGAACAAATCGAGAACCTGGCGCGGATTGCGGCCATTGGGTACGTAACTTACGTCTTAAAAGGGCTAACCCAGGCCGGTATAAGAAGAGGCGGGTCTGACCGTGCTTCCAACGGGAAATTCACGCAGATCCACACAATAAAGAAGGGAATTAGAAGTATTCGTTTCATGAGATCCAAGTTTGCCACTTTGTTGATTTAGATTTTTAAGTAGCAGTATGGTACTTCCACCCATGGCAACTTCAAAAGACGAGATTATTAACGCCACCGTCAAGACACTCATGGCTGACGGTCAACATTATGCGACAGAAGCGGGCGACGCAAAGAACCTAGCCCGGGACAAATTTCAACGCGATTTGTTTTCAGTAAACCGCAGTGAAGTGGAAGCTGTTATGACAAGGTGGCAAGCAAAGGATCCTGATACTAGCCATCTGGTTGAAATTGTTTGCGGAAAATTGAGAGTGACGGACGCTCCCTATAGTGCAAATTCCGACCCTCAATTTACGGACTTGTCTCAACGAGTAGCTCAAACAGCCAGTCACATGGACAGAGCTATAACCGCACCAGAAGTTCAAAGCATTCTGCCCGAATTGACAGCTGAAGCGGCTCAATCCAGCGAACATCTGCAAATGGTTTCTTGTTTTTCAAAAACAGATTTCCAAAACATCTTGCGTCCGCTCGCTGAACATAAACCTATGGGAAACGTTTTTGCCAAAGGCTGGCAAGCTAGTGAAACCTCAGTAGAGCTGCACAATGCCCAGGTTTTCAATTTCGCAACCCATGCAAATTTGGCTGCCGGTCTAGCCATTGTCGGTGATAAGGATCAAGCTAGAGCACAATTGGCGGAAGGCATTCAACATTTGGTTGTGAACGATCGCGCTCCTATTATAGGAATTCCCAAGATAGCAAAGCTGCTTCGAGATGTTGATCTTGATCCTTCAAAAGTACCAGGACCCTAATTTAATTCGCTCAAGTCGTGAATTTTGGCGTTGGCGAGTTTGCCTAAGTACCAGGCAGGGTGGAATCGTTCGCCGTGGGTGCGGGTGAATTCGCTGAGTTTATCGTAACAATAGGACAATCCATTTTCCTTAGCCAAGGACAAAAGACCTCGCTTTAAACCGATGCCATCAGCCATGGCCATATCGACGTCGTTTATTGCTACAACCTTCTCCTGCAGAGCATAAATAGCTTCGTTGAACATCGGCAAAATGATGCGATGCACATCAAAAACATTCTCATTCGATGCTGAACCGGTTTTAGAACCTATCTTAGGATTTATTTCGGCCAGGAGCCCCGCCAAGCCAGGATTGAGCTCACGTTTTTCATCCTTAGCGTAGATTTTTCCGGGTGAGTGTAGATAAATGCCCGCACCACTTTTCTGTCCTAAAAAGCGGTTATCAACTAACTTTTGCAGGAGTGGAGATGTCTTAAAACGAAGACCATATTGTGCACTCAAAAACTGATTGACGTGAAAGCAGACATCAACTCCAGTCATGTCTAAAAGCGTCAATGGTCCCATTGGCAGTCCGAATTCAACGGCAGCTGCATCAATTGATTCCGGTGTCTGTCGGCCTTCTTGAAGCACATAGAGAGCCTCATTCAAATAAGGGAATAAGAGTCGGTTCACCAAAAAACCCGGGCATTCTTCAACTTTGATGGGATTTTTTTGCATGGTGCGGCACAAATCAATTGCAGCATTTACGGTTTCTTCGCTTGTCTTGACACCAGGAATAACCTCAACCAGTTTCATGACATGAGCAGGATTGAAAAAGTGCATTCCAACCACTTTATCCGCACGCTTGGTCGCCGAAGCAATTTCCGATACGGAGAGCGCCGATGTGTTGGTTGCGAGTATGGTGTGTGCCGGGCAAACTTTATCCAGCTCTTGGAAGACTTCAAGCTTTACTTCAATCTGCTCAAGAGCAGCTTCGATAACTAAATCGACTTCGTTGAATCCACCAAATCCCGTTGTCCCCTTGATTTTGGCAAAGTGACTATCCGCTTGCGCCTGGGTCAATACTTCCTTTTTTACGCGCGAGTCATACATGCGCTTGATATTTGCAAGTCCCTTTTCAACGTAGCTCGCTTCGATGTCCTTCAGGACAACCTGAAGGCCAGCCTGGCTTAGAACTTGTGCAATGCCCGAGCCCATAGCACCCGCACCGACAACCGCCGCCTTATAAAATTTCATCGAAATCAACCACTCCGTTAAGATAGTTTCCGGAGGGCTATGCTAGCATCTTGCAAACTGTGTTCTGGGTAAGACACACATCTCTTTGCGCTTAGCATTCTTCTGGAATGTAGGAGGAATTATTTGGCCAGCCAATTCGTTCAGACTCTCCTCCGGAGAACGCCCGCGGAAGCCTATGGAATAGTCGAGACTCCTAAACATCTTGGCTGGATTATGTTAACAGCTCTGGGCATTGGTGCCACCATCGGCGCTGGCATATTTGCAATGCCCGGAATCATTGCCGGCAAGGCCGGACCGGCAGGTATTCTTTCTTTCACCATTACCGGAGCAGTCGTCCTTTTTGTAGCAATCTGCTACGAGCGATTCTCCTGCGTAATGAGACACGGATGTTCTGCGTATAGCTATGTCTATCACTCAATTGGCGAAGTGTTTGCATGGATAGTTGCTTTCGGGCTTTTTCTCGAATACAGCTTCGGCTCTTCTGCGGTTGCAATCGGCTGGGGCGAATACCTTAAACGCGCTCTGGGATTTTCAATGCCGCCATTCTGGAGCGGTCCCACCGAAGTAAATGGGCATTTTCAGTTCGGCATAAACATCATTGCGGTAAGCGTCATTATTGTAGTCACGCTCATTTTGATATTCGGTGGCGTTTCCAAATCGGCAAAACTCAATTTCGTCCTTGTGTGTTTAAAACTATTTTTGCTAGTCACTTTCCTAATAACGGGATTCAAGCACATCAATCCAGCTAACTGGGTGCCTTTCATGCCTCGAGGTTGGAATGGTGTTCTGGAAGGAGCTGCAACAGCCGTATTTCCATATGTGGGCTTTGATGCCCTTTATACTTTTGCCCGGGAATCTAAGAGTTTGAAGGACACACGGTGGGCAACTTACTGGTGCGTTGGCATCGTTGCATTTTTATACGTGACGGTAATGGCAACAGCAACTGGACTGGCACCAGCATATCTAAATGGCCAACCCAATCCACTCTTCGCCGGCAATGAAGCAGCCGCACCACTGGCGATACTACTTAGTCATGTTGGTGAAGGTTGGACAGCGCAATTAATTGCCCTTGGGGCCGTGCTCGGAATTTTCAATGTGCTACTCGTATTGTGTATGGGTGGCCCGCGCATCTTCCGCAATATGTCTGAGGATGGTTTGCTGCCAGCAGTTTTTCAAAAAACAAACAAAGGTAACCCCACCCTCGGTATTGCCATTAACGGCATAATCGTGGCCCTCACCGCCGGTCTTGTGCCGTTTGGAGAAATTGCCGACATGATGGTGCTTGGCACCCTGATTGCCTTTATCTTCGTTTGCATCGGCGCTTGGCGCCTAAAATTGGTTAATCCATTCCTGGCGGCGATTGGTGCAACTCTATGCTTCGTTCTGGCAATTAAGTTGAACCCTCTTGTCCTTAAGGTTTATTCGGTCACCTGCCCACTTGGACTGATCATTTACTTCGCTTACAGCAGATCCCACAGCAAATTGGCCAAGCCCCGAGGTGGCGCTGATTTCGCAGTTGAAGAAGACAGACCGAAGGTGACTGATTCTCACTGAAGGCATCGGATGCCCAAATTGCAGTCCCAGATTCGGTTTTCATCGTTTATTAGCAATATTTAAGTTACGGGCGAGAGTTTGAAATTTGCTGTTTCCGGGTTTTAATTTCTATAGAAAGTGCTTGTTTGCAGCAAGCACAGAGAGTTCTTAAGGGCTGCTTGGGAAAGCCCACTCTCGCTATGATGGCGGTCAGAGAATGAGTGTTCACGAGTTAGATATAACTCCGCGTTCGAATGTAAGCAGCAAGACCGGTTTGCACCTTGTTTGGAAGGTATTGCTCAATGCTGCTCGTGCTGCAAGGAAGCAAGGCAACGATGCAGAAGCACGTCGCCTCTACGAACAAACCTTGAAGGCAGTGAAGGAATATCGCGGTAGCAGCAGCGAAGATGTTCTTGCCATCGAAGAAGAATTGAAAAATCTGCAAACTCCCGGACAGCCTAAAGCAAAAGCCGAAAAACTGGAAGAAGTGACAGCCGATGCAACACTTGAAGCCGATTTTCAGTCAGCCTGGAATGAAATGCGCGCGCAAGCCGAGCAACTTAAGCGCGAGAAAAAATTCGCCGAGTCAGAACAGAAGTGGCGGCAAGCTGTAGACGAAACATATGAATTTCAAAGCGACGACCCCCGCATAGCAAGAAGTTTGGAAGGGCTGGCTGAGTTACTGTGGCTGCAACACAAATACGACGAAGCCGAAAAAAATTGCGAGCAACTTTTGAAGTTTTACGAGTCCAACTTTGGACTTGAGAATTTTCAAGTTGCAACCGTAGCAAATAATCTTGCGCTATTAAGCCAGTTTCAGCGTAACTATGGTGCTGCAGAAAAGTACTTCAAGCGAGCCATTGAGATTCGCACAAAGCTTTATGGAGAGAATCACCCTGATGTACTAAACGTCATGGCTAACTACGCAAATTTGCTCACCCTTCTAAGCAGACCAGCCGAAGCAGCAGAAATAAAAGAGCGAAGCCGACTAGCCGGAGGCGGACGCTGGGCTATTTCCGGTCGTTGGAAAGCTTATGCACAAGTTGGGCCAACTAATAGTGCTAGCCACAACGCCATCGAAGTACCTAAACGGGAAGGCGATGATTCATTATTGGGCTGGAGCCAACTCCGGGCAAGAGCCATGTCTCTTGCAGCCGAAGGAAATGATCTAGCCTCACTCAAAGTTTGGCAGGAAGCTCTTAGTGTCTACGAAAAAATGATGAACGAAAGCGATCCAAGATTGGTTGCTACGCTCAGCGGCATTGCTGATTGTCTGTGCAATTTAGCCCGCTATGCAGAGGCAGAACCTGTCATGGAACGGTCTATTTATTTAAAGCGCAAAAATCTTCAATTACCACCTGCAAATTTAGCGCGCAGCATTTTGCGCCTTGCCAAACTCTATTACCTGCAAGGCAAATACGATGATGCTGAACCGATGCTGCAAAAGTACATTGAAATTCAAGCAGGCGTCCCGGATGCGCAAATAGACGTGGCGCTCGGCTATTACAACATCGCGCAGCTGGAGTTGGCTCGCGGCAATTATGATCAAGCTGAAGATTCGTACCAGAAAGTACTTGTAATTCGGCAAAATCTCTTGGGCGAAGATCATCCCGACACTGTCTACGTGCGGAATGCTCTCAAGAAGATCGCCAGCATGAAAGCCAAACGCTAATTGCAAATTTAGATCAAACTTCAATTACGACTTTTGATTTCGGAAATCGCACTTTAGCCAGCTTTGAGTACGAATCGTCTGCGGAACGATATCCGAACGCACAGATAACAAGGCTTTTTAATCCCTTTTCCTTTAATCCGAGTATTTCATCGTATTGCTCAGGATCAAAGCCCTCCATTGCTGCACAATCCACTCCTAAAGTTGACGCAGCGGCTATCGCTACACCAAGACTGATATAGCATTGACGGGCCATCCAGGTTTCCAAAAACTCTTTCGATTTAGATTGAACGAAACCCAACATCGAACCTTTAAAGCCAGCAAGGCTATCGGCAGAGACGTTGCGAATTTGCGCAATCGACTCGACATATTCCTGGACATTGTCGACCGTCAATTCGTTGAGCCTTGCAAATACAAGCAAATGTGAACAATCAGCTGGCTGTTTTTGCCCCATAGAAGCCGCCACCAATTTTTCCTTTACGCCTTGATCGGTAACAACGATAAATCGCCAGGGTTGCAGCCCAAAACTGGATGGCGATAGAATAGCTGCCTTTTCGATAGAAGTCCAAACGGATGGGTCAATTTTGCGGGTGGGATCGAATTTCTTGACTGCACAACGCCATTGCAGCGATTCAACTATATTTCCGGCGGTTCTCTGTTCAACAACCATTGCCCTCTCCCTGTAAATTGCCTGCCAAAATGATACGGCAAAAAAGCAGGCTTTCCTGCCAAGCGGATAAAGTGTAACAAGAATTTCTCGGAGGTTGGCAATGCCAAAACCCAGTTTTAGAAGTCAAAAAGTTGCGCTAATCGCTTTTTCAACTTTAGTACCATATACGATACCGTATCTTGCATCGCAGGCTGACGAGATGAATGAAGCGGTAGAGCGAGGCATCGCTCAAATGGGACAGTCCAACTATGATGCTGCGGTAAGATCGTTCGATGAAGCAGTCGGCACGAATCAGGGAAACACGACAGCATTTCTAAAAAGAGGAGTTTGTTTTTTTGAGCTTGGAAAATACGAAATGGCGATCAAAGATTTCAATGAGGTGCTCAAAACAGATCGCGATAACGCCGATGCTCATCTCTTCAAAGGCGCAAGCCAAGCCAAACTGGGGCGTGATCCGCTTGCCATAAAAAGTTTTGAGCTGGCTATAAAATGCGAGCCAGGCCTGGCGGATGCTTACAACGGAAGAAAAGTAGGAGGCGGCGCAAAAGTACGTGTCAATGGCGGAAGTGCTAGATCTTATCCGGGTAACGACGAAATGCTGATCAAAAGGGGGGAATCCTATATTTGGCTTGGATCAAATGACAATGGTCTTTCCGATTTTCGAGCAGCCTTGAATTTGGGCCCTCATGGCCCTCGCCCTGCGCAATTTACTCGTGGTGTTGCCTATAGTGGCATAAACACACCGGAGGAAACGGCAACGGATTTGACAAACGTAATTGCGGCAAATCCCAACAACGTCGAAACTCGTCAGGCACGAGCCACTGTCTATATGGGATTGAAAAACCCCAAAAAAGCAATTGGAGACTTAAACGACGCCATTGATATGGATCCACGCAACGATGCTTCCTATTACAAGCGCGCCAAGGCTTACGAGCAACTGGGCGACATTACAAAAGCAATAGAAGACTACACAAGGGCCGTGGACCTCAATCCTCAATCACGTTATTACCTGGCTCGCGCCTATGCCTACCATCAGCTAAACAAGCCAGATCTGGCCAAGGCTGATATCAAAAATGCAAGATCAGTCGATGCAACGGTACCGAGAAGGCTGGTCTTCCCGGATCAATCCAGCTATTGAACTGTTATTTCACCGCAAGCTGTTGAGACGTATACATTTGCGAGTTTTTGTATGCGTGCAGCAACGTATCCAAAAGCCGTGGAAAGCGTTCTTCGATTTCTTCGCGACGAAGCGAAGTGTAGTGCTCTCTTCCGTCTACGCGAGTATAGATTAAGCCTGAATCTCTCAAGACTTTGAAGTGGTGAGTCATTGTGGATTTGCCTTTTGAAGAAGGCAACTTAAATGCTCCACAGGTCAGTTCTTCGCCAGCAGCAAGCTGCTCAACGATGCTGAACCGAACAGGCTCACTCAACGCATAGAGGATACCGAAAATGGATATGTCTTCCTTAGGCGGGTGATGAAGATTTTTCATAATTCGCAGCCTGTCCTTGAACCGGTCATTATGCTACCGTACTATAAAAATCGAACAAAGTGCCGAGCGAGGGTCTCTTCAGTTCATTATCCTTTAAGGTAACCTTTCCGGCAATAGTATGGCAACAATTAGCCTATCGAATTGGCATACATCAATTGAGCCATACAATATTAAGATCAAGCGAGAATTGAGCGAGGTTTTAGTCTTGACCACATCTGAAAAGCAATCCAAAACTGACTCGAACAAGAAGAATGACGCCGCTCGTAGTGCGCTTAAACCCAGAGCAAACTTATTTGAGCCGCTCAAAATACGAGACATAACCCTTAGAAATCGAATTGCAGTCTCGCCAATGTGCCAGTACAGCTCAAACAATGGTGTGGCAAGCGATTGGCACCTCGTGCATTTAGGCAGTCGCGCTATTGGCGGCGCTTCTCTCATAATTGCTGAGGCAACAGGTGTAGAAGCGAGGGGACGCATTACGCCAGGATGCGCAGGACTCTGGGACGACAATCAAATTGCGCCATTAAAGAGGATTACCAATTTTCTGAAAGAGTATGGCGCTGTACCCGGCATCCAACTTGCTCATGCCGGACGCAAAGCCAGCGCAGCTGTACCCTGGGATGGCGGCGCTTCTCTTTCTGCTGAAGAAGGTGGCTGGGAAACGATTGGACCGAGTGCCATTGCATTTGGTGGCAGACTAACACGTGCCCCCAAGGAAATGTCGATTGCTGATATCAATCAAGTAAAGAAAGCTTTTGTATCTGCAACCGAACGAGCCCTGGCTGCCGGTTATGAGTTTCTAGAATTGCACGCTGCACACGGGTATTTATTGCATAGTTTCTATAGTCCACTGTCCAACAAAAGATCTGATCAATATGGAGGCAGCTTTGATAATCGGATTCGCTTGACGCTTGAAACAGCCGCCGAAATGAGAAAAGTTTGGCCGCAAAATTTGCCGATGGCAGTGCGCGTTTCTTGTTCCGATTGGACAGAAGACGGCTGGAGCATAGATGACTCAATCGAGCTCTCACGGCGCTTAAAGGAACTCGGTATAGATTTGATTGATTGCAGCTCAAGCAATGGCGATCGCACAAACAAAACTGTTCCATTTGGACCTGGCTTTCAAGTTCCCTTTGCGGAAGCAATACGCCGCGAAGCTGGTATCTCAACCGGTGCTGTAGGTTTCATTACCGAAGCTGCTCAGGCAGACGAAATTATCAGAAATGGTCGCGCTGATATAGTTTTATTAGCTCGCGAGTTCTTGCGCGAACCGTACTGGGCTGTCAATGCTGGACACAAGCTCAAGTATGCTGAAAGCACTAAATTGCCAGTCCAATACGATTTTTACCTCAAGTAAAAGGCCGATTTCCAAGTGGTTTACACATCTTGGAACATCTTTGCGGATGTCTCAGTCATTTTCAACGTCAAAAAGGGTTGACTAACTCGTCACCCGATATGTGAGTAGGCGGGGATGTTTTAGCTCTTTCCTGTCACGCCTTAAGATCGGTCGCGCCGAAGTAGAAGAGCGGCAGGCGCGACTGGCTCACATTAATTCTAGATGTTATTTGGCAGGAGATGCTTTGGCTTGTCCAGCACCGGCTAGGGCACGATACAAACTCCATTTTTTGTCTGGTTCCATGGCAACCTGAAATTCGAACTCGGGATGCGCCTTTTGGATCTCCGCGACTGCTTGACCGGCTTTAACTGCATCAGTGCAATAGAAGATGTATTGCTTCATGCCACCAGTCGCAATCACTATTGCCAAATAGCCTTGCTTATCTTGTTCGAGAGTCGTGAGCAGTTCTTGGGCCTTGTCCAATTTTGCTTCTTCTTCCTTGCTTGGCATCCCGTCTGGAGGTACGGGAGTGAACGACTGGCTGACGGTTATTTGATATGGATAATGCTCGTCACCAATTTTGCCCTTCAGGTCTCCATTGACCTTGGCTTTCAACACGTGGCCTTTATTTGTACCCTCAACATCAAACCAGTTGCCTTGCAATTTTGCTTTTTCGCCTAAAGGCTGATTCGCACATCCTGCCAACGCGAGAATAGTTGCAACTAGCATGATTTGATTTTTCATCACTTGTCCTCTATGTTTTGGGCGCTCTATTTAGCGTCCATCCAGCTCTTGCCCACACCAACATCCACCCTGAGCGGCACTTTGAATGGCTGCCCGAGGAGCATTGATTCTTCAACAATTCGTTTGGTTTCTTCAAGCTCCACAGCGGGAACCTCAAGTAATAGTTCATCGTGTACTTGCAAAATTAGTTTGCCTGATAGTTTGTTTGCAAAGAGTTCTTTATCCAGGCGGATCATAGCTAGTTTCATAAGATCAGCTGCGCTTCCTTGTATAGGCGCGTTGCATGCCGCTCGCTCTTCCGCTTTTCGCAAAGCTTCATTTCTATCGTTGATAAATTTGAAGTAGCGTCGCCTTTTCCAAATCGTTTCAACATAGCCAGTGCGCCGCGCATTCTCAATCGTTTCATCGAGAAACTTGCGCACATTTGCATAGCGGCTGAAATATTTTTCTATGAATTTCGCCGCTTCTTTGGTGGAAACTTTCAAATCCTGTGCAGTTGCAAATGCACCTTGTTGATATACCAGTGCGAAGTTCAGAGTCTTTCCGACTCTGCGCATTTCCGCAGTCACCTCTTCTACTGGTACGTCAAACATTTCGCCGGCGGTACGGGCGTGTATATCCTGATTCTTTTCAAAAGCATCAATTAAAGTAGGGTCTTCTGCCATATGTGCTAGAAGGCGAAGTTCTATTTGTGAATAATCAGCTGAAATAATGACGCTATCAGATTTCCCAGGCACAAAAGCATTCCGCATCTTGCTGCCGATTTCAGATCTAATCGGTATATTCTGCAAGTTAGGATTTGAACTAGAAAGTCTGCCCGTGCTCGTAGCAGCCTGGTTGAATTCACCATGCACACGCTTATCTTTTTTGGCAATCAACTTTGGCAAAGCATCTACGTAGGTAGATCGAAGTTTGGTTAGTTGACGATAGTCCAAAAGCTTCGGAATAATCTCATGCTCTTCGCGCAATGATTCCAACACAGATGCATCAGTTGAATAACCAGTTTTCGTTCGTCCCTTGGTTTTAAGACCCATTTCCTCAAACAATACCTTTTGCAGTTGCTGTGTCGAGTTAATGTTGAATCCATGCCCAGCAAGCGCATAAATTGAAGATTCTAACTGCGTAATTTCGGTATTCAACTGCTGCGAAAATTCACCAAGGAATGGCAGATCAAGAGCGATTCCGGCTTGTTCCATTTTAGCTAAGACACAGGAAAGTGGCAGCTCCATTTCTTCCAGCAGATATTTTTGATCCGCATCGAGCTGATGCAAGTATTTTTCAGTTAGGAGAAGCATCAACCTGGCTTCATCACATCCGCACTCGGCGGCGGTTTCAACAGGCATCTTTTCAAAACCTGGTTGTTTCTTGCTTGCTGTTTCGCCCGTGCGCAAAGGCACATAATCCAGAATGCGTTGGGCTTGATCGCGCAAATTATGTCTTTCATCAGGAAAGATAATGTAATTGGCGAGCATGGTATCAAATATGATGCCTTCCAGCCCCATTTCGTGAGCATAGAGCGCATTAGATAAGGCTTTACCGTTGTGCACAATTTTGCCGATACCGGCGTCTTCAAATACCGGCTTCAGTAGATCCAACGCATCTTGGGGCAAAAGATTTGGATTCAATCCAATCGGATTTGATCCAATTGGCACATAGTACAATTCGGCCGCCTGGGAAGAGACGCCGTTGCCATTGGTCAATTCCAAAAATTCGCCTTTTTGTTTAAATTTTCCGCGCGGCAACGCGAATGCAAAACCAGCGATGCTGGCATAAATAGCTTGCTCACCGATAGTTTGGACGACAACACTCACAAGCTTAGACTCAGTAATTTTTGCAATAAAATCTTTGAGCTTTTCTTTCGAATCAATAATTTGGAAGCCAAAACGCTCGGGAATATCGAAAGTCTTTTCTGGCACCAGCGAAAGTAGATCGAGCTGGCGAGGCATTGATTCTTCATACCGACTCTCTACTGTCTCAAGCGAGCGCTTTGAGCTTTCTTCCTGTACAACACTGGCAGCCACCTTTACTTTGGCGGCTTCTTCACCAACACCATGGCGAAAGTTTTCGAACACTTTCGGCAATCTCTTTACTAAACCTTTGAATTCAAGTTCGCCAAAGAAGTTTGATACCGCTTCCAAATTTGGAGGTGATAAATGACAGTGATCGAAATCAAAATCAACAGGCACATCGAGCCTTATAGTGGCCAGGCGCTTACTGGCTAGGGCTGCTCCTTCTCCATCAATTAGTTTTTGTTTGAGGGCTTTGGCTGTTACTTGCTCAATGTTTTTGTAAATGCCTTCTATCGAATTATAGGAGGTTAATAGCTGCACAGCCGTCTTGGGACCTATGCCTTTGATGCCAGGAATGTTGTCCGAGGTATCACCGCACAGTCCCTTGTAATCGATAATTTGTTCAGGCCAGACGCCAACCTTATCAAACACCTCTTGTCGGCCAAACAATTGCAATCCGGCTTTTGTAGGCATCAGTATTTTGATGCGCTGATGATTTTCATCAACCAATTGAAACGCATCTTGATCGCCTGTCAGGATCAATACCTGCATGTCCATTTCTTCAGCAATGCGCGCCAGGGTGCCGATAACATCATCGGCTTCCCAGCCGGCCTGCTCATACACAGGTAAACCAAGCACCTCGATGCCCTGCTTTAAAAGCGGCCATTGCACGGACAAATCATCCGGCATTTCATTGCGATTGGCTTTGTAATCGGCAAACTCTTCGTGACGAAAGGTTGGTGCCTTAAGATCAAAGCAGACCGCAAGCATTTCCGGCGTATAACGCTCAATGAGATCGAAAAGCGAATTGAAAAAACCGAGAACTGCCCAGGTCGGGGTGCCGTTTTTGGTGCGCAAACCGCTTGTGAAAAGAGCAAAGAAAGATCGGAACGCCAGAGAGCTTCCGTCGATCAGTACAAGTCTCTTGCCGCTATAAGAACCCATCGAATTATTTCTCTGCACTGACTCCCGAGTAGACACCGCGTGGGCGAGGTGGTCCGTAAAGCTGATCCATGGCTTCAGACAAGACCCGACCCTCAGACATTGGTGGTGTGCAAATACCGAGCAATGCTGCAATAGTCGGCGCTATGTCGGCTGGACTGCAAGTTTCTCCGTAGCGACCAGCCTTTACGGTTGCGCCATAAACGATCAGTGGGACTTGTGCATCGTATGAATAAGGAGAGCCACTATTTGTCCCTTCCGTATCCGTGCTGAATACCCAGCCCGGCTTAGGCAGAACAACAAGATCGCCGCTTCTACCCCAGTAATAACTGCGCCTTACCGTGTTGCTAAAGGGTCCGTTCGGCACTTCATTTAAAAAGAATTGCGCCGCTGTATAAACATCGCCAACGCCTGGAATAGCGTGAGCCATTTTGGCGGTTAGAGCTTCAACGTCCGGCTGTCTGTACTTCAAACGGTCAATCGTATTCAAATTGAGATAGAGATTTGGCGGTTCAAAGGCCTCGATGTAATCATCTTTGCTTAACTTGCCTGATATGGCACTGTTGAGTTGAGCTTTCACTGCAATTGGATCAATCCGGCCTGTGTCAAGCCCGCGTTCACGCAAAAGCTCAGGTATAGGTGCAATGCCGTGGTCCGCTGTAAAGACGATCAAGCAATTACTCAGACCTACTTTTTGATCGAGGAACTGCAAGAGAGCCGAAACGCTTTGATCAAGACGAAAAACAGTGTCTTGCATCTCTTGGCTGTTAGGTCCGAAATTGTTGCCGACCGTCTCTGTTGCCGAGAAGTTTATCGAGATGAGATCGGGATCCATATGCATGCCGAGCGCTTCTTTTTCAATCGCTTCTTTGGCGAAATCTGCCACCATTTGATTGGCCCATGGTGTACTGCAAAATGTCTCATAGAATTTGTCGCCAGGCGTAGTCAGACCGCCTGTAATAACGTGCGGGAACTGTTTACCATCGCCGGCAAAAGCCTTTTCGTGCGGGTAATCATCTCTGATGGAAGCAATATATTGTGTTTCCGGCATGAGTCTTTGCCAGGGCTTGCCGAAATAACGATCGGAGTAATGCTGTTCGTTAAAGGATTTTGCCCAAGTCGGTAAATCGTGTCCGAATTGAGAGGAGCTAACGAAACTGCCTGTGCGTGTATCCCACCAATAGGCGCCGTTAGCGAGCTTTCCTGCCATTAGCAATGCTGCTTTATCGTTCAAAGCAACGGAAACAACCTTGCCACGGCCATTGGTAGCAAGTTTGATTTGGTCACCAATGGTAGTACCATTCAATTCTTTGCTCGAACCGGCCGATCCATTTCCGCCTACCAAAGTTGGTCCTTCATCAGGGTTAACAGCGCTTACGAGCTTATTCTTGCGGTGGTCGTACCACTGATCAGCAACAATGCCATTCGCCCACGGATACGTACCACTTGCGATAATGGCTTGCCCGCTTGCTGTTTGGTTAGACGCTTGCTGGAACTGGCAGTTTGTGAAGTTGGCGCCTGTGTCCATTAGGTAACGAAGACCGGTTGTCGGCAATTTATCTTGATAACGACTGAGAAAATCGTAGGAGAAGAGATCCGCCACCAAAAGCACGACCAGCCTGGGTTTTTGACCCTGTACATCGGCAAAAACGGAAGAATTGCCGGTCATTGTTTCAAAGAAGAAAGTGGCCAAGATGATTAGAGCAATCCGGCCCCTGGCGGACTTCCTGGATCTGGAATCCAGTAAAGATTTAACGGTTTGACTAACCCAAGACTTTAATTTCAACATGCAAGACCTTCTCCCGCTGTCGCTCTGCTTGGCAAGAGCCAGCTCAAGCTGACCCAGCCGCGCTCATCCGCAACAATTCATTGCATTACCACGAGCCACATTCTACAGGCTTGCAGGTGAAACTTCCGCCTCTCTGCATCTCTTATTGTTTTCTTTACGTATTACCCCGAGATCGTTATTCACACACTACAATCAAGTGGGGCGAATTAGCATGCGAGGATAATTAGAGCAATGAGCGAAAAAACGGAGCTTTTAAAGAAATATGTCCTAACCACTGTTGGGGCGACAACAAGCGTAGATCGGATCAAAGTAGCACTAAACGATGCCGTAACCGATCTCGTAAAAGTAGGACAAGATCTACTCGAAGAGCTTGAGATAAAAGGCAAAGACAAAGCCGATTCAGTGCAAGATTTCTTGAAGAACTTTCAAACTGAAGCGAAACAAAAAACTAGCGACATCGAACAAAAGGTGTCGAGCCGAGTTCAAGAAGAAGTGAAGAAAGCAGCCAAAGACATTGGTTTGGTGACACGCGAAGAATTCGAAGAAGTGCTTGAACGTGTAGCTGAATTGGAAGAACCAAATGGCTCCACCGAATCAGGTGAAGGTGCTGAGGGCGGCACAAAGCGCAGTCGCCGCGGCAAGAAACACGCCCACGAAAATAACTAGAGAACTTGCAAAGGAAGGGGCGGTATTTGAATAGCGCTTTGCCCCGACCGATTACGCACAACTGATCCAACCGGGAAATCTTTCAATACCGGCACTGGAGTACGCAGTTGAAACTCACATGAAAGGCCAGGCGAAACACCAATAGCCTGGCCTTGTTGTTTGCACCAACCTTCATCCTGCGAACGAATTGGTTGGGCTAAGTTGCCTTCCAACCGCGAGGCAGCCAGATCGCGAATAGCGACAGACCATGAGATTTCAGGCTTAGACCCAGTTACTATCGCATTCGGGCAATAGTAGAACATCTGTCCTTTTGGGATTCCAACGTTGAAGGAAGGAAACCCTACAAAAGTAAGAGGTCTAGCATTGCCGCGCGGGGCAACGGTTTGCGAGTCATAGACGACAACAGTGGGATGCAATTCTTGCACCGGCGTTTGGGCAATTAGGTTTTGAACGGAAGTCTTCAAATTATTTGAGGCCGGGTCATTTGAGGCAAGCAGCGCATCCACTTCAATGCGGCAAGTCATATCTCTATTGAGCCATGGCGAAGGCAATACGGTGTTGGGATTTTCCAAAAAAGCGGTCGCCGCATCATCAAAATCGAACTCGGAAATTGGTTTGCGCTCTGGCACAAAAATGTATTTTTGGCCGATCAAAAACTTGTCGGGGTTGCCTCTTAATAAAAACAATCCATCTCGACACAGGCTGAAAGCATTTGCTGAAAGCGAATAGGTAAAATCGGCAGCCCGACCGGCGTTGTTTGCAGCAATGGCCGACAACTCACCGAGCTTCTCAACCTTAGCAAGCGCCTTTTCGTCTTCAGAAATAGTATCTTTCAGGCTCTCAATCTTCGTTTGCAAAAGCTCAAGTCGATTTGATTGCGGCGAAACAACAGCATTTTTCTCGACAAGCCGGTCAAGCCGATTGCGAAGAGAAGTGTGTTCTTGCTTCTCCATAGCAAGCTTGCTACGCAACTGTAGGCGCGTCGAGAATGACTTCTCATGCAGGCTTCGTGCCACCGTGAGTGTTTCGATTGCAGCCAGATTGGTTTCGTAAACCGCGTTGAAAAAATTCTTGACGAAAGCAGTATCAAAGCCTTTGCTATTGGTAAGGTTGCAATTCCCTTGCCGATCTACAGTGAGCGGAAGGGCCGAAGATGGTGCTTCGTCAAAGACCACTCCGGAATTATTTTCACTTCCTTCAAACAAATTACTAATGGCTGTTTGACCAATACCGCCAGGACCAGTCTGTTCAAGCGTTTCATTTGCGCGGCTTTGGTTATTTTGAGCCAAGCAACTGTTGATAAATGGTCCTGCACCAGGGCGTTTGGCAGTGTTGTCCGTTACAGGTTCAATCGTCCAATTGCTGTCCAAAAGGCGCAGGCAACGACGCGGATCAGTGCCGCCAGGTAAAGTCCTAAACCAGTGATAAGTGGCGACAGCAAGGGCGTCAGCCGGTGTCATGTTACTTGAACCGGCTTGAGATCTATTTAGGTTCTGAGCAGGCACAAGTTTACCTGAACCGGGAATTTCTCCGCCTGAAGCCTGCATCCAGATTCCCTGAGTTTCCCAGATCGGAGAAAATAGAATGGCGCGTACAGAGTTGAATACATCCGGCATACCTTGCGGAAAGTTGAGCACAAGCGCAGAGGGAGCCGGTTCTATTGCTTGCCCGCCCACAACGGCGCAAGCTTTTTTCAAAATTATTTTGTCCGGCTGTTTAGGATCGCGTGATTTCGCACGGAACTGAACCTCAAGCAATATTGCTGTTGGTGCCGAGATGCGATTGTCTGCAATAAATTCATCCGATTTCACAAGCCTGGTACTGCTTGCTGTGGGCGTAAACATGATGGCGCCCAGGTTAGGAATCTGAATTGGAACCCCAGTTTGATAAAGGCCAGTTTGTTGATCAGCAGTAAGCGAGTCTGAAAATGGTGGCGCCAGTGGAGCTCCGTCTGCTTGCGTTGAGCGCAAAAAACCAATCTTTACATCAACGTGCTCAATGCCAAGGTGCCCATCCCGTGCTTCTCTGCGTAGCGCTCGCATCATATCGCGATAAATATAATTGCCCTCTCTAGTGCGGCTCGTTTCGGGCAGTCTGATCAAAGAGGAAAAATTGAAGAAACCTTGATCGGCTTCTGATTCATCAAACTTTTCCACTTTCACGGCGAGATTGATCTTTTCGGCCAACTCCGCTTCTACTTTGTGCGCTTCAACAAAATCCGCTTTCAAAAGAGAATAGATGATCGGATAGTTGAGCTTTTCTGCAACAAGCGCAATAAATCGCAAATTGGAATAGATCGTATTTATGCTCTGAATGCCATTAAAAGCCCGTTCGCGGAAGGCGGCGTCACTATATGCCTCGCCATACTTGTCTAGAACCCCCACATACCCAAAGGGGCGGCTCTCGACAGTAATTGAGGACATTTCGTTTACAGCATTAATCACTATTCTTCCAAGCGTGTCAGCCTCACGACTACGCAAAATGTGGTTGCCCACAGCAAGCACGTAGGCAGACAAAACAAGGCTTCCTGCCGTAGATACAAGAACGAGATAAAGCATCGTATGGCGGAAACGCTTTAATCTGTGGAGTCTGCTTCGGTTTTCCACTTGCGGATTTTCTGTGGCGTACATTGGAACAGGAATATGATTCTATACTTTAGTAGAGCAAGCTTACTTTAGAAGAGCTAATTCTAGTAGAGCGATTGAAAGAAGATCAGGAAATTGAAAGAAGAGCGAACATACAAATCGATAGTCATTCTTCTTGGCGTGCTCTGCATACTCATTGGCATTCCCATTCCTGTCTTGAGCACATCGCCATTGCCGGTCAAAACTCACAATCAGGAGTTGCAGCCTCTATCAAAAGCGGATTCAATTCGCAAATTGCAAGAATCGGCGAGGACCGGTTCAGTAGCAGAAGGGCGGCAATTAGTTGCCAGCCTTTTAAAAGAATTCGATCAAGATGCGGATGTGCACGCGGCCATTGGTGATTTTTACCGCTCTATTGGCGCATCAGCTAAAGCACTCGAACAATACAAACAGGCTCTGGTACTCAATTCCAAAAACAGCAGTGCTTTTTATGGTATCGCTCAGATATATCTCACCAACTCAGATGATGCAAAGGCTCTTGAAAATGCACGCCAAGCATTCGTGCTCTCACCAAATTCCAAGGATATCCGTCTTGCTTATGTCACTGCATTGATTAGGAACGGCAACTTGCGAGAAGCAGATAAACAACTGGACATTCTCTTAGCAGAGCAAAAAGCCGCTTCCGATGCCAATGTGAATTACGTTGCCTACCAATTGCATCGCAAGCGATCGCAATTTTTAAAAGCAGAGCAATTTTTAGATCGTGCTATGGCTCTCAACCCTAAACAATATCAATGGCTGTCCGATAAGGCCGATATCGATGAGGCAAAAGGAGATTATGCCAACGAAGAGAAGATATTAGAAAAATTGATAGCGATCGATCCTTACTCCATGAATGCCATCAAGCGTCTCGGGCTCGTTCTGGAGTTTTATCTGCATGATTACGGTGGTGCAATTGAGCAGTATCAAAAATTGCTCTCTTTCGACCCGGATTATTCAGAAGCACTTACCGGCATAGACCGTTGCCGAGCCAAACGCAACGACATAGCCGGACAATTGAAGATCCAGTTGTGGCGTGGTTTTAATACACTGACTGGTCAGGCAGACCGAGTCAACACTCGTTTCGGTCCGTGAATCGGATCTTCAATAACGATAGTTTGATCGCGCTTCGGACCGACACTGACAATTACGACTGGAACATCCAGTGATTCTGCCAGGAAGTCTATGTATTTTTGAGCTTCTTTCGGCAAGTCTTTAAAGCTACGGCAGTTACTGGTTGAAGACTTCCAACCTGGAAATGTTTGGTACACAGGTTCCATTCGTTGCAAGATGCTGCCTATACTGGGCAATTCTGAGAACTCCTCACCAGTCTGACGATCTCGATAAGACGTGCAGATTTTGATCTCATCGAAGCCATCGAAGACATCGAGCTTTGTGATAGCCAGACAATCGAGTCCATTTATACGCACTGAGTAACGTCCCAGGACGCAGTCGAACCAACCACAACGTCTTGCCCTGCCGGTCGTTACCCCAACCTCCGCCCATGGGGTTCCGGTTTGTCTGAGCGCTTCACCAACTTCACCTTCTTGCTCAGTCGGGAAAGGACCTTCACCAACACGAGTCATGTAGGCTTTCGACACACCAATAACGCGATCAATGATGGTTGGTCCAATACCGGCACCGGTACAGGCACCGCCTGCCGAGGGGCTTGAGCTTGTTACGTAAGGATAGCTGCCATGATCGAGGTCGAGAAGTGTGCCTTGTGCGCCTTCGAACAGGATGTTCTTGCGAGCTCCTACAGAGCGGAAGATAATGGCGGAAGTATCGCAAACGTACTTGCTAAGCCGCTTGGCATAACCAGAATACTCTTCAAGCAATTCTTCAACGCTAAAAGGCGGAATTTCGTAAAGACGTTCGAGAATGACATTTTTTCTCGGTACAAGCCATTCTAATTTAGAACGCAAAACGTCCTTGTCCAGCAGCTCTTCGATACGTATGCCAATGCGGGCACATTTGTCGGCATAAGTGGGTCCGATACCACGCTTGGTGGTACCAATTTTTTGATCGCCGCGGCTAGCTTCTTCGGCAGCATCAATGGCAAGATGGTAGGGCATTGTTACATGAGCAGCACCCGACAATTTTAGTCCCGAATCATCGAGACCTCTTTCAAGAAGCGCATCAAGTTCCGTTAAGAATGCTTTGGGATCGATGACCATGCCTGGCCCCAACATGCAGATGGTGCCTGCATAGAGAATACCGGACGGAATGAGGTGAAATTTATATGTATTACCATCCACCACAACGGTATGGCCTGCGTTACACCCACCTTGATATCGAACCACTACGTCCGCGTTTCGGGCGAGAAGGTCGGTTACTTTAGCCTTCCCCTCATCACCAAACTGCGCGCCAACAACTACTACATTTGCCAAGATGAACCACCCCGAGAGCAATCACACGAATTTCCCTGGCTAAAAGGGTCTCTCCCTTAAGCCGAGGACCGAGAAGAACACAACCAATATCTGGTGGTTGTCGCCTGGTAGGCAAGGCCGTCAAAACTGCCCGTTCTTCATAGCAGAACCGAAACAGTCTAGGGTACATGCCAATAGCTGTCAACGTTACATTGGTTTCAGTGTCTTTCGGAAGTGGGTTTGCGACGTGCAAAACAAGAATTGGACCCTTATCATTAAAGAATACGCGCGTTTGGCACCAATCAAGGATTTGGATTTGGATGGGGATGTTTTCTGAAGAGCTAAAGCGAAGACAGCCTGTTGCTACGAAACTTTTTGGCAGCGCGCTTGAGAACAAGCGCCTGGCTGCGGCTTACCTGCTTACGGGTAGAGCACCGGAAGATAAAATTCAACTAGCAAAACAATTAGTTAGTATCTTGAATTGCCAAAACTTGAGCACGAAAGGTTTTGCCTGTTCTTCATCCGGTTCACCTTTGCAAACTGACGCCTGCACAAATTGTCGTTGGATCTTCGAAGACGCTCACCCACAAGCGCTTCGGATATTGGCAAGCGAAAATGGTAAAAAATCGAAAGTACCGGTTGAAAAAGCACGCGAATTGACTGAAGAACTAGCCAAGACCTCGCTTTATCATCGCCTAGTTATAGTCGAAGATGCTAGCGAAGATATTTTCCACAGACCGGCCGCCAATGCTCTTCTTAAATCTATAGAAGAACCGCGTTCCGGGGTTACATTTTTATTTTTTGCACTGACAAGTGGAGATGTTTTGAAAACGATCGTTAGCCGCTGCCAGGTTATTGAGTGTAAGGCTTCGCCAGATTTTGCCTTGCGCTCACTTATCAAAAAGAACGAAAAACGTGATGAGGTGAGTGAAAGCCGTGACAATCTGCTCGCTGAAAAGTTAGGTTCATTCATTGGAAATTCAAGCAAAGCATTTCACATGAACGCAGTACATTTGTCAGCGACCATGCAAGAGCTACTTGATGAAGAAATACAATTTGTAGAAATAGTAGATTTTCTTTGCGAACATGAACTACAAACGCTTGGGAATAAGCTCTCCAATCAAGAAGAAGCAGCGCGGTATGCGCGCGATTTGCTGAACCTATGCGAAGATTCAAAACTTAAACTCTCTCACTACGTGTCTCAAAAAGCAGTTACAGAAACATTTGCTTTTAGTTGGAATAAGTTGCGTGAAAAGCTTTTAGTAAGCCAGGCCAGATCGCATGCCCCGTCCTTACCCCCATCTTTATTGAGGAATAATAGAAGTTGACGGACGAAACTGTTGAGCCAAAAAATGCAAAGGGATTGCCTTTAAGCTCCATCATAATGCAGGCGCTTATATTCATTATGGCTGCCGTGTTTTTTGCCGTTTCCGTCAAACGTCCGGACAACACCTCTCTCATTCCTGCGGTCGGCACGGCCATTAAACCTATAAATGTCGCAGACGATCTTTCTGTTAACAGTCGAGTCGTGCTGGATGATGTTGCCAAAATGGAGCCAAGCAAACTGCTTGAACAAGGAAAAATAGACGAAGCAATTGGTGAGGCACGCAGCGAACTGAAGGCCCACCCGAATGATTTCCGCACTGTAATGTGTGCAGGAAATATTCTTTCGCAGGTGGGCGATAAAGATCACGGTTTTGAACTGCTCAAAGAAAGCGTCAATCTTGCACCAGAAAGCCGCTACGTAAGGCTCAATTACGCAAGCCGCTTAGCCGCTGCCGGGCGCAAAGAGGAAGCAATTCAACAATACGCCATTCTTTGCGACAAGTTTCCCAAAGAGTGGTTTGAACCGCATTTTGAATTGAGCCGACTTTATATGGCAGCTGGCAAACCAAATGAAGCAATCGTTCAGCAAAAAATTGTACTTGACGATCAACCGGATAATCCGCTTATCCGCCAAGACATGGCAGTATGTCTTGCTGCATCAGGAAAAGAGGATGAAGCTTTTGAAGAGTTCAGCAAATCTGCAAAGACTATAAAGGATGCAAAACCATATGCTGTCCAAGCCAGAAATATCCTTGAGAAAAATAGAAGCGCTAAAAGAGCGATTGGCGATATGCGCATCGAAGTAGCTATGCACAGATCGGATGTGAAGCCGCGCATAGAATACGTTGAATTGCTTTTGTATTTAGGTCAAAACAGCCAAGCCAAACAAGTTGCAAACGAAGGTCTCAAAAACTTTCCGAAAAACACGAATTTGCACTTGTTGATAGCAGAAGCAGAGGTGAAGTTGGGCCAAAATGGTGAAGCCCGCCAACATTTTCTCAAAGCCGCTCAGTACGCTTTTGGAAAAGAATTGAGCAAACCTTCTGAGAAGAAATAGGGTACAAGGCAATTTTTCTAGAAATCATGCGCAGAAGAGTGCGCGGTAAAGGCAAACGAATAGTTTATCCGGAAGGCGCGGAAGAACGGGCTGTTCAAGCGGCAGCACATGTTAGAGACCAGAATTGGGCAAAACCAATTCTGCTTGGCAACCGCACTGAAATCGAAAAAGTGGCGCAGGAAAACAAACTAAATCTCGATGGCATTACGATCATTGATCCGGCATCAGATGCCAATTTCTCAAGCTATGTCGACGAATACTATGAACTCCGCAAACACAAAGGCACAACGAAAGAGGATGCACTTAAGAAGGTAAAGGCGACTAATTATTTTGGCGCATTGATGGTTCACCGCAATGAAGCGGATGGTATGGTGAGCGGCTTAAACAGCGAAACCAAGCCGTTTATACCGGCTTTTGAAATTATAAAGTTGAAAGAAGGTTTCAAGCGAGCCTCTTCAATGTTTGTTCTTGAATGGCCGGAAAGGCTTCTATTTTTTGCTGACTGCGCTGTCAATATAGATCCCGATGCGCAAACGCTTTCAGACATCGCCCATGCTACCGCCCAAACAGTGCGCGGTTTTGGCTATGAACCCCGCATTGCATTCCTTTCCTTTTCTACTCGTGACAGTGCCAAAAGTCCTCTTGTAGATAAAGTAAAAGAAGCAACACGCCTGGCTAAGATAGAATTGCCGGACTGCATCATGGATGGCGAGGTGCAGTTCGATGCAGCACTTTTGCCTTCGGTGGCTAAGAAAAAGGCTAAAGACAGTCCGTTTGTAGAATACGGAGCAAATGTCTTCATCTTCCCCGATCTCAACTGCGGCAATATTGCCTATAAAATTAGTGAGCGCCTGGGTAACGCCGTGGCTACCGGTCCCATTTTGCAAGGTCTCAATAAGCCCATAAATGACATTTCACGCGGCAGCTCCTTTGAAGGACTGGCCAATGTCACGGTCTTAACTGCAGCAGCGGCAGTCATGAAAGATGAGCCACCACCAATGGTGTGTCCCATTTCCCTAGAAGATAATTAACGCAGGTTATGACTTCTGATTAACTTCAATGCAACTTGCGGATCTTCATTCCAGGCAAGTATTTGAAAATTATCTTCTTCAACCTGATAGCGCAACAAACAAGCTCTGCCAGTAGCCACTTTGAGCGTATGGGCAGCTGCTCTTTTTTCAAATTCGAATGAAGCGATCTTAGGAAAATACTTCAATCGCCCGTTGCTCGTTACAGCAAGGACATTCTCATTGGCGCGCAAAAATTCTTTTGCATCCGAAGCGAATCTGAAAATTTCATCGGTGACAGCTGAAGCGTTCTTTCCCCAATCGCTAGAAGCTGGCCAGAGAGCCTGTTCGTTCCAATTTTTAAGACCGTCCTTGCCGAATTTTTCTTCAATTTCGGCATCCGCCAATCCGCTCCAGCTGCCATAATCAATTTCATTGAGGCGATCATCAACAATTGGTGTGAGGTGCCCATTTCGTTCAGCTATGATGCGAGCAAATTCTTTTGTTCTTTGAAGTGGACCACAGAAAATGGATGAAAGAACAATTTTTTCTTCAGCCAATGCATTAGCAAAGTGATGCGCCTGTTCAAGCCCTTTTTGAGCAAGGGCGAGATCGTTTTTCGCGCCAACCCAGACAATTTTATCGCCCGGCTCGAAGGTATTGCCGTGACGCGCCAGAATCAGGTACGACAAGTATTTTCCTCGTTCTTTTGGTTTTCGTTCTTTTGAATTACGAGCTCGCCTTCTTTCAAAATTATTTGTTCAACTAACTTTGCATCATCTGGACTATCTACAGACCAGTGCGTGCGATTTCCATAGTTGACTTCAACAACCCGCATGTACATGCCATTTTCCAGGGCACGAAGCTGTTCAAGTCCTTCGCTTAATTCAAGGGGGCTAGCCGGCAAACCAACATATCTTTCAAGCGCGCTATAGCGATAACCATAAAGACCTATATGCCGAAAAACTGGAAATTCAGAAGCCGGCCGTTTAAGAAATTGATCGATTTTTCGAATATAGGGAATGGGCGATTTAGAGAAATAGAGCGCACGCCCATTTTTATCGAAGGTAACCAGGGTGCCCCCTGCATTGCCAGCCTGTTTTTGTTTGCAAAGCTCTTCATATGCTTCCATGCGCATGCGTGTTGCTGGAGTAGCAATATCAATTGTGGCATCAGCCTGCAAAATATCGAGAATCGGTTGTATCACCGTTGGTGGTGTCAGGACTGCATCACCCTGCAAGTTGATCACAACATCCGGTTTCAGCTTAGCGGCTTTCAATGCAGCAAGAGCGCGTTCTGTACCATTCTCACAAGGCGGGGTCATAATGGCTTCACCGCCAAACTCTTTGGTGTGACTAACGATTCGCTCATCGTCGGTTGCCACATAAACCTGATCGATTCCCAGAACAGCCTTAGCGATTAGCCACGTTCTTTCAAGGAGAGACCTGCCCAGAATTTGCGCAAGCGGTTTGCCGGGGAAGCGGGTGGAACCGTACCGGGCTGGAATAATAATTACAGACTGCATTTAAGGAAGCTTCTCGCTCTCAATTTTGGCAAGCTGTTCGTAGATTTTCTTTTCCGCGTCGGATGGATTTACTGGAACAACTATTTTGACGCGAACGAGTTGGTCGCCCGATGTACCGCCCTTAAGCTTGGGCAGCCCTTTGCCGCGTAAACGCAGCAAGCGACCATGTTGAGACCCAGCCGGGACCCCAATTTTAACAGGTCCATTTAATGTATTAACGGTAGTTTCCACGCCTAAAACTGCCTGGGCAGGGGACAGCGTCAAGTTTGAAATGAGGTTGTCGCCTTCAATTGAAAAATATGGATGAGGTTTGAGCTTAACGCGCAGATAGAGGTCGCCGCCAGCACCATTCATTTTGGCGCCTTCACCTGATACTCGCACCTTGGAACCTGGTCTCACCCCTGAAGGTATCTTTACTTCCAAGGTCTTTGGCTTCGTGTTCGGACCGGTTATTTGCAAAGTGCGCGTGCTTCCTTTGGCTAGTTCCTCAATGGTTAGCTCGATGTCGGCCTCTTGATCGAGTGCTTTGCTGCGCCTTGGTTGTGGGCCGCCTGTGGCCGGTTTTCCGGTTGCGCCTGTGGTTTGGGAGAATCCTCCGCCGGCACCCATATTGCCAAACAACATGTCGAAGAAATCGGAGAAGCTGCCGCCCCCCTTGCCAAGATCGCCCAAATTACCGAAATCGAAAGTAAAGCCTCCTCCAAAATCCGGTGGTGGTCTGAATTCCGAGCCAGCCTTATAGTTAGCACCCAACCGGTCATATCGTTGACGCTTTTCCGGATCCTTCAATACTTCGTAGGCCTCTGCCAGTTCTTTGAACTTCTCTTCCGACGCCTTGTTGCCCTTGTTGGCATCAGGATGGTGCTGACGTGCCAGTTTGCGATAGGCCGCCTTGATCTCTTTATCGGTTGCCTTTCGGTCTACACCCAATGTCTGATAGTAATCTTTGAACTTAACGGCCAACCGCTTAAACCCCTCAAGACGCTACCGGATTTTTAGATCCGGCTACTTTCCATCCTACTAAATTCTAATGAAATTGCCCTGTAAGCAGACCCGACAGCTTTATCATACCCAGCCAACTCGATCCATGACTGGCCAAGAGCGGGCTTTCAAGAGAGTCCGGATCTTACGGCTAAATTCCTGGATGGCTAAATCTTAGTTTAATTGGAGGCGTTAGGGAAGATCCGATTTTAAGACTAGTATGGCACTAAATATGGTGCTAAGTTTTCTCTTTGCGCGTCGTCCATTTTGCAAGCAGCGCTTGTAGTTCTTCCATGGTGAAAGGGACATTCAGAAAATCATCCATGTCTGCTTCAAGGCATTTCGTTTTAGAAGCATGGATATACCCGGATATACCAACGATTGGAATGCGACCGCCTATGCGCTCTTCCAACTTTCGAATGCGTTTGGTACAAGCCGGACCGTTTTCTTCCGGCATCACCCAGTCCATAAATATAAGATCGAATTCGTATTTTTCGATTGCGTGAACGGCTTCGCTGCAAGCTGACACGATATTGACAGTAATACCAAGCATTTCAGAGACAAGTTCGAACAATTTTGCATTATCGGGCTGATCGTCTATGACGAGGATCATTGGCCGATCGTCGCCTTCAGCGGAAAGCCTTCCACCGGCCATAGTTAGCTTTGTCCGGAGTTAGTGCGCGGCGTCCTTCTCAAGCGATTAAGGGCATCACAAACATCTTTTGCTCGTTTGATCTGATTGTGCTTCAGGTAGATTTCAGCCAGATACTGAAGTTCTTTTTCACTTTGGGTGAATTCCGCTTCCAACCTTTGGGCTGTATTTTCAAATCGCTTGAGTTCATTGCTGTCACTTGCAGACATGGGTCACCTTTTCTAGACTACTTGTGAAGATTGGAGACGCGACTTATAACAGGTGGTTCCCAGATTCAGAATCATCGCAAACCTTATATGGACCCAATAACAGACCAGATTGAGCAATAGGGAATTTGTCGCTACAAAACCACAGCAATCTCATGAAACTTGACGGCACATTGATCGTCATCCCACCTAAGTTATGGGAGAACTATCATGGCCAATAAAAGACCGTTGCACCAACATCTTTATACGTGTTTAGGAAAGATCATCACCCTGCGTCGTAGAAGACTAGGAATGTCACAAGAATCGTTGGCGGCCGACTCAGGCGTAGACCGTGCCTTCATAAGTGATTTAGAGCGTGGCAAACGCAACCCAAGTTTCGGTGTAGTGGCAAGCATCGCCGGCGGACTCAGAATGCGATACTCGCGCCTGATACATCGCTGCGAAACCTGTGCACTGGAAAAAGAAAAATCCGGTTAATCAGGACGGCTTGGAATTAGGCCGTCAGAAACTAAGCAGCCAGGTACTTTCCTAGCTCTTGGAGACTATTGATATCAAGCTTGAGTCCTGGACCCATCGTTGAAGACAAGTAAACAGCCTTTACGTAAGTGCCCTTAACGGTAGTAGGCTTAACTTTGTTTATGACATCAACCACGGCAGCCAAGTTCTTTAGCAAGCGGCTGTCATCGAAAGAGAGCTTGCCAATTGCCATTTGCACCAAGCCACCATCTTTCTCGGCACGGAAAGATACTTTACCAGCTTTCAATTCTTTGATGGTGCGAAGAAGATCGTAGGTAACGGTGCCGTCTTTCGGGTTTGGCATCAAGCCTTTCGGACCTAGCAATTTACCCATTTTAGAGAGCATAGCCATTGCATCCGGAGTGGCTACGAGCTTATCGAATTCTAGAAATCCGCCGCCGATTTTTTCAACGAGATCTTCAGCGCCGACATGATCAGCGCCGGCATCTCTTGCTTCAGCTAGCTTTTCGCCTTTAGCAACTACAGCGACGCGAACTTCTTTGCCAGTTCCGCCCGGCAAGTTAACGGTTGAACGAATTTGTTGTTCGCTTAGTTTCGGGTTAATGCCGAGACGGAAATGCACTTCGACAGTTTCATCAAACTTGACGGTGTGTTCCTTTTTCAAGATCTTGAGCGCATCCTCAGCAGAAATAGGCTCGGTGACAGTTTCTTGCACTTTGAGGAGTTGTTTTTGTCTTTTCGTTGTCTTCGGCATTTCGATTTCCTGCTTTGTTAGCTTTGTCGGCTCTTTTTATTCCTGAACGGTAATGCCCATGTTGCGCGCAGTACCAACTACCATTTTTTCTGCCGCTTCAATTGTGGTGGCATTCAAGTCGGGCATTTTGGTTTTGGCTATTTCAGTAATTTTGGCTTTGCTTAGAGAACCAACTTTTGCTTTGTTCGGAGTAGCTGAACCCTTTTCAACACCAGCAGCCTTCTTGATCAATTCTGCGGTTGGCGGTGTCTTTAAAACGAAGTCGAACGAGCGATCTTCAAAGACACTGATTTCAACTGGAATAATGGTGCCGGCTTTATCTTGTGTTTTAGCGTTGTATTCCTTGCAGAACTGCATGATGTTCACGCCATGCTGACCGAGAGCCGGTCCAATAGGCGGAGCGGGGTTAGCCTTACCGGCTTGGATTTGCAGTTTGATTTTGCCAACAACCTTTTTCACGGGTTTGAGTCCTTTTGTATATGCGCGGAACCACCTAGTTTATGGCAGCAGTGCAGAAGATGCCATCTTATTTACACTTTTATAACTTGGTTGAACTCAAGTTCAACCGGCGTGGCACGTCCGAAGATGATGACAGAAGCCTTTATGCGCTCGCGCTCCAGGTTTACTTCCGTTACTTCCCCTGTAAAGTCGGCGAACGGACCACCGGTAATTCGGACGTAATCGCCGACCTTAACGTCGATGACTGCGGCCTTCTTGCCCTTGATTCCAATGACTGCCATTTGACGTCTTAGAATCTTACGGATTTCGTTTTCTTGCACCGGAATAGGCTTTTTGCCTGCTCCCACGTATTTCGTTACACCAGGAGCTTCCCGAACGACTCGCCAAGAGTCATCGTCAAGAATCATTTCTACAAAAACGTAGCCTGGGTATTCACGCTCTTTCTTCTCGACACGCTTGCCATCTTTGACCTTCGTAACCATCTTTTCCGGTACGATTACACCGAATATCCGGTCTTGGGCGCCCATGGTTACGATGCGCTTCTCGATATGCTCCTTAACCTTGTTCTCGTGTCCGGAGGCTGTTTGGACTGCGTACCAGCGACGTTGACCGTCGCTCTTCACAAAAGCCATTGCGGTTCTCTTGCCGTCGTTCATTATCGACCTATTCCTCCGCCATAAAGGCGTGCCATGTGCTCAAGCGGTTGAAAAACAAAGTGAGCTACGATCCAATCGAAACCTAAAACTAGCCCTGTAATGATGCCAACGAGGAGCAGGACGCCCCAAGTTTCACGTAAAACTGTTTCGCGATCGGGCCAGGTAATTTTGCGAAACTCAACTGCGACTTCCTTTAAGTACTCGCGAACGTCAGTTGTTGTCGCAGCTAAGGTGCCTTCTTCTTCGGCCTTTTTATTTGGCTTTGCCTTAGGAGCACTGCCTTTGCCACTGTCGCCACCAGATTTACCACCGTCGGCCATTTTGGGACCTCGCGGTTTGTCATCTGGAGGTTTGCCCGCTGCGGCAACCTTAGCTACTTTTTTTTCTGCTTTCAAATTAGCCTTTTCACCATTATCCGAGTCATTCGAAGATCCAGGAGAAGCTCCTTTACCGCCTGATTCTTTTCCTTTTTTCTTCGTTGGCATTCCTGTCAACCTGACTTCTACACTTAAAACTCGCGCTCTGAAGGAATCGAACCCTCGCCAAAGGTTTTGGAGACCTCTGTTCTACCGTTAAACTAAGAGCGCATGGAGTTTTCCTTTCCTCACGTTAGGCGCTCTATAGCCGAGCATAGCAAGGTTGCGCCTCGTTTGCGTACTGGTTTAAACTCAGCTCGCTTTGCAAAACGAGCACAAAACCAGGCTACTTCTTAGTTTCCTTGTGCTCCTGATGCTCACGGCAGTACTTGCAATACTTTTTGATGGCGAGCCGATCTGGATCGTTCTTTTTGTTCTTCATCGTTGTGTAGTTGCGTCTTTTACAGTTACCGCAAGCTAACGTGATGATGATGCGGTCGTCCTTCTTAGCCACAGCCTAACTCCTTTTCCACCGAAGTCGCGAACATTTCGCGCTCCTACAAACTATCCGTAGCGGGCATTATATGAACCGCCCCTGCTATTTTCAGTGCAGACTGTTGCTTCTGCAAAAAAAGTGCAGAAAAAAATAACCTCTTGCGAGGCGTCAAGAAAAAGTATATCTAACAGAGCCAAGGAATTCAATACTAAGCGCTCCGGTCAGCTCCTCGTCGCTTCCTCCGCGCGCAGTCCGCTGCACTCCGCCATTGCTCCTCGCAATGGCTGCGCTTCGCTATACGTCGTCTTAACATCGCGCCTTAATTCCTCTTATTGGCATTTTTTCTGACGTCCGAACTTGCATGGAATATCGGTCAGAGCCCCAAAGCGGTCTGGGGCAAGGGATTCGCCCGTAAGATTGGCGATTCTCTGACTATTTTTCCGTTACATCTATAATGAACGCGATGAAAACTAGTATCTGCGGGCTTTTACTATTACTTGGCATCTCCATTTTTTGCACAGGTTGTCAGCGGAGTGACCATGCATGGGAGCAAGATACACTTCGCATCAATATTGCCGCTGAACCGCCCAGTTTGGATTGGGTGATTACAACCGACTCAACCTCATTTGATGTCATTTCTAATTTAATGATTGGTTTAACGCAGTACACACCAAAACTAACGTGTGCACCAGCATGTGCACAAAGTTGGGAAATACTTGAAGGTGGCAGAGTCTATCGTTTTCATTTGCGCAAAGATGTTTTATGGAGCGACGGTAAGCCGGTTACAGCACACGATTTTGAATATGGTTGGCGGCGACTGCTTAACCCGGCTACAGGGGCTCAGTATGCCTATTTTCTCTATGACATCAAAAATGCCTTTGCATACAACACAGGTCTTATTAAAGATGGATCGCAGGTTGGCATTCGTTGTCCCGATGATTACACCTTTGAAATTGAACTAGAGAAACCGTCTGGTTACTTCATTTACTTATCTGCCTTTTGTCCGACCATGCCGCAGCGCCAGGACATTATCGAAAAGTGGGGCAATCACTGGACAGACCCAGAACATTTCGTGTCTAACGGGCCTTTTTTGTTGAGTAAGTGGGAACACGAATACAAAATAGAGCTTGTTGCAAATCCGCATTTCATTGAGGGCAAGCCGAAAATCGAAAAGTTGAAGATGTTCATGATTCCAGAACAAGGCACTGCTTTTGCTCTTTATGAAAACAACCAGCTTGATTTCATCGACAACAGAAGCTTTCCCACACCTGATGTTGAACGCAACCGCACCTCTTCGGAATACAAAAACATCCCGCTCTTGAGAGGCAATTACATAGGCTTCAACACACAAAAGGTGCCCTTTTCGGATGAGCGTGTTCGCTTAGCTTTCAGTATGGCGATCGATCGCACAATCTTTCCCAAGATTTTGCGTCGTGGTGAAAGACCGCAAGCTGCCTGGATTCCACCGGAATTGATTGGATACTCAAAAGACTCTGAAATTACATTCGACCCTGTCAAAGCAAGAAAACTGCTAGCGGATGCGGGTTTTCCAGATGGTCGCGGTTTTCCAAAAGTGGAATTGCTTTATCCCAATCGCGAAGACACTAAGTTGGTTGTGGAAGCGATTCAAGATCAAATAAAGCGAAATCTCAACCTGCAAGTGCCTTTGCTCAATCAAGAATGGCGTGTTTACCTGGAACGACTGCATCGCGATCCACCTCTTGTTTTCCGCGGATCATGGGGTGCTGATTATCCTGATCCGGAAACGTTTATGAACTTGTTCACCACTCACAATGGCAATAACTGGACGCACTGGTCGGATCCTTACTATGACGACCTGGTGACAAAAGCACGAGCCGAACAAGATAAGGACAAGCGGGCTAAACTCTACGAGACTGCGGACACGTACCTTTGCAAATCGAAAGCAACCATTGCTCCGACTTTTCTCTCTACTCAAAATTCGATGATAAAACCATGGGTGCATGGTATCGATCTCAATGCCCTCGATTTGCAGTTTTTCAAAACGATCACGATAGGGAACTGAATTGTTTCGATTAGTCATACGTCGAATGCTCGCCATGATTCCAGTTTTGTGGCTGATTGCCACCATAACCTTTGTGCTTCTGCGCATCGTGCCAGGTGGTCCTTTTGATGCTGAAAAGAGCCTGCCGCCTGAAGTAATTGCCAACATCAAGGCGAAATACCATCTCGACAAGCCGCTCACAGATCAATACCTTATCTATATGGGCAGACTGGCAAGCGGCGATCTCGGTGTCTCATATAAGTATGTAGACCGATCGGTAAACGACATTTTGCGTGACGCTTTGCCCGTATCTCTACTGCTTGGTTTTCTTGCACTGACACTTGCTACAACCGTTGGACTAACGCTTGGCACTATTGCTGCCGTCAAACGCGGCACGGCTATCGATGCTTTCGCCATGTTCTTAAGCACGGTAGGAGTATCCGTGCCCGGATTTGTAATGGGAGCGCTTTTTATTTTTGTCTTTGGATTGTGGCTTAAGTTATTGCCAGTTGCTCTTTGGGAATCGCCTTGGCACATGATACTACCGGCAGTGACGCTTGCTTTGAGCCCTGCTGCTTATCTTGCCCGTTTAACAAGAGCAAGCGTTTTAGAAGTGATTGAAAAAGACTGGGTGCGGACGGCTCGTTCTAAAGGTCTGCCAGTAAACCAAACAATCTTGCGGCATATCTTGCGTAATGCCCTCATTCCGGTAGCAACCGTTCTTGGACCACTAACTGCCATCTTGATCACGGGCTCTTTTGTAGTTGAGTACATCTATGCTATTCCTGGCATGGGCCGTTTTTTCATCACGGCCGTGCAAAATCGCGACTACGATCTCGTCATGGGCACAACTCTCGTGTTTGCTGTTTTGCTTGTTATTGCAAATGCCATTGTTGATATCAGCTATCAAATCTTGGATCCCCGCATTCGGATTGAGGGCTAGTCGTGCAAGCAATCCAAATCGCCGAACCCGTCAAGAATGTCGAGAAAGGAGCGTTCCACCGCTTGCTTAAAATTGGCAGCGCCCGCATAGCTCTTTTTGTCATTTTCGTTTTATGTGGCTTGGCAGTGGTATCGTATTTGGGGATACCGCTGTCCCCGTACAGTTACGATCAAACTACGGAAAGCCTGCTTTCAGCGCCGAGCTGGGCTCACCCAATGGGCACGGATGAATTGGGCAGAGACTTGTTTTCACGCGTTATTTACGGATCTCGATTGTCGATTAGCATTGGTTTCCTGACAGCCTTAATTGCATTTGTAATTGGCACCATATATGGTGCTATTGCCGGCTACGGCGGTCAAGTTCTTGATGCGGTGTTAATGCGGGGTATAGATATCGCTTATGCGCTGCCTGATCTGCTCGTCATGATTCTAGTTGGCGTTCTAATTGGCAGGGGTACAACAGGAATTCTGATTGCACTAGGACTTGTAAGTTGGATGGGCACGGCTCGGCTTGTAAGGGCACAATTTCTGCAATTGCAACATGAGGAGTTTGTCGAAGCGGCCCGAGCTTGTGGTCAACCGACCTGGCAGATAATTTTCAAACACCTTTTGCCAAATGCCATTGGTCCGATAATAGTAGCTCTCACTTTTACAGTTCCATCGGCGATCTTGGCGGAGTCTACTCTAAGTTTTATCGGACTGGGGCTATCGCCACCGGCCTGCAGCTGGGGAACCCTTGCTAATGACGGTTTTCGGGCTCTGCGCACAGATCCGCATCTAATTTTCTTTCCGAGCCTGTTTATCTTCTTGACGGTACTCAGTTTCAATTTTTTGGGCGATGGTCTGCGCGACGCCCTCGATCCGCGAACCCGACTTTAAAGGTCTTCTCCAGCGTTCTTTGTAGTAGTTAGGCGCCATTTAGGTCATAAAATAGAGTCGAGTCCGCCCCTGCTTGACATTCAGCCTGCTGGAGGGTTGTTTCTACAGGGTTGAGGGCGGGTACAAACAATCCAGTCAAAGAAATGCGAGTTAATCCAACATGCAAGTTAGACAACGCAAGTTCTTCGTGCGGCTATCCTTACTGGCGCCTTTGCTAATTTCGTCGTTCTTTTCTACCCTTGCCGCTAAGGCAGACGAAGCCGGCTATGTTTTGACGCAGCGCAGCAAATCGTTTGGCGATTCCTACCTGTACGTTAGCCCAAGCGGACTAAAAATGACAAATCCGACCTCCGGAACGGGATTTATCGTGCAAGGAGCAACCGGCAACATTATTTTCTACAACGACAAAACCCGCACTTACTACGCGATGAGTTTTGAACAAGGGAAAAGAAAATTCGAACTCCAAAAACGCAAACCCATGCACTGGAAGCCAGGTGGTTCAAGATCAATTGCCGGACTAAGAGCGAAAGAATTCACCGTTACTTCAAGTTCTAAAGGCGACATGATTGCTGGCGACTACTGGGGCGCTCTGGACATAAAAGCTCCTGCGCATGTTTCAGAATTGCTTTCGGCCAAATTCGGCACTCCGGCTGATAGCAATCTGATTCCCCTGCAATTTAGTTATGTAGATCCAAATGGGCAGGCTGTAACTTCACTAGAAACATACCGCCAACAAGCAACCAATGTTCCATCGAACTATTACACAGCACCACAAGGCTACAAACTAGCCAAAAATGAAGTTGATGTGATGATGACGGATGAGAATAAGCAGATCATGAACGATATTGCCAATGACCTGGGCAATACCAATTCCAATACTGCCGCCAGTCATATCCCCGCCGGTGGTGTCACACTGCCGAACGGTAAAACGGTTAGCAAAGATGATGTTTCCAAACTTGTTGATTCGATTCGACAAGCGAAACAAAGGCAGGCGGCTGGACAGTAATGAGACCACGGCTCAAACTAGTTCATAAAGGCATTATCCTGGTGACGGTACCGCTTGTGCTTAACCTGGCTTTCCTTGCTATTTTGAGTTGGTTACTTAATCAGTCTGAAATCGAAGTTAAACGACAAGTCCGATCGAAAGAAATTATTGCCCAAGCCAATTCGCTCTCTAAACTTTTCTACGACGCCGGCGTTGCCATGGGTGGTTACAGTATTACGAAGAGCCCGCTCTTTGCAGACCGCTACGACAAGATCGTGCGGGAAATTCCGGAAAGTCTCGAACAGCTAAAAGGCATGGTTGGTGACAACAAGCACCAGCAAGATATCCTTCACAATCTTGCTCAAATCACAGAACGCGGTTTGCAACTGCTTGGTGAAGCAAAAGCGGCAATTGATGAAAACCAGGTGGATGTAGCTCAATACCAGGCTCGCCACATGTATAAGGAAATTCGTGGGCTAGCCGATCAATTGCAACAGGAATTAAAAGGCCTAACCGATGAAGAGAAGAAGGTGCAGGATGAAAGTCCGGAATCGAAATCACGATGGCAGCGCGGCGTTAAAGTGTTCATCATCGTTGGTGTGGGCGTCAACGTTTTGTTAGCCTTTATAGGATTCTTCTTCTTCATTGCTGGTATCAGCCGGGGCTTAAATGTCCTAACTGATAACGCAGACCGCTTAGCACGGGGCGACAAACTCAATTTGCCGATAGCCGGGGGCGACGAAGTGGCGGTGGTCGACAACGCCTTCCATACAATGGCTGAGGCCCTTGCCGAAGCGAGCCGAAAAGAAAGAGCCGTTATCGAGAACGCTGCAGACGTTATTTGTTCCGTAGATGCAGACGGTAAATTCGTAGCCGTAAGCCCAGCCTCGGAAGCCACTTTCGGTTATAAACCGGATGAACTTATGGGACGCCGTTTTATTGAGTTGATCATTCCTGAAGACGTAAACGGCACTATTAAAGCTGTGCGTGCCATTCGTTCGCAAAGAGGCACTATGCCTTTTGAAAATCGTGTCAAACGCAAAGACTCAACAAGTGTAAACATCCTCTGGTCCGCTTTCTGGTCTGAATCTGAACGATCTCTTTTCTGCGTCGCCCACGACATTACGGAAAGAAAGTTAGCAGAAGAAGCGATTAAGGCCAGTGAACGTCGTATTCGTACCGTCATTGAAAATATGATGGTGGCACTCGTTATCATCACAAGAGACGGACGGATTGAATCCGTTAACCCTCAAGCAGAAAGAATTTTTGGCTACCGATCAGATGAAATGGTCGGCCGACATGTCGTCATGCTCTTCCAAGAATCCAAAAAATTCTCGGATAGTGACGAAGGCGCCGATCACGAAAAATTTATGGAAAATCTATTCACCATATCCTTGTATAAGATTGGCGAATTTGATTGTATGAAGCGTACCGGCGAAGATTTCCCAGTTGAGCTGTCATTGACGGAATTCCAAGGTCCGGAAGGCACGCGCTTCATGGCCAACATTCTCGACGTTTCGGAACGCCGCGAAGTGGAACGCTTGAAGAAAGAATTCGTCGCCACAGTCAGCCACGAACTGCGTACACCATTAACATCTATTCGGGGTTCTTTGACCCTTCTAAACGTGGGCGCTCTTGGGGCTTTGCCCGAAAAGGCCAAACAAGTTGTGGCGATGGCAGAAAGAAACACGCTTCGTCTTATTACATTGATCAACGACATTCTCGATATTGAAAAACTGGAATCCGGGAAATTGGATATGGTATTTGATACGGTGCCAATCCGAAATGTGATCGAGAGATCGATGGAAGCGGTGAAGTCCTTTGCAGAGCAAAACGGCATCAGGCTCGAGGCTGGCGGAGCAGAATCAATGGTTCATGCAGATGGCGATCGACTCGTTCAAGTTATAGTCAATCTGGTTTCCAATGCTGTTAAATTCTCACCAAAAGGCGAAACGGTACGGATAGCCGTGGAGGAAAGTCCAAATTGGATAGAGGTTAAGGTCATAGACCGTGGACGTGGCATTCCAGCCAAGTACAAAAATCTTCTCTTCCAGAGATTCCAACAAGTTGAAGCTTCGGATTCTCGAAAGAAGGGCGGTACAGGTCTAGGATTGGCTATCTGCAAAGGTATTATAGAGCAGCATGGTGGCAGTATCGGTGTGGACAGTGAGGAAGGGCATGGCTCGACGTTCTGGTTCCGTATACCACCAGTAAATGCAGGGTCTCGTGTTCTCGAAACAAATCTCGAACAAAAGACAGCTTAACGTTAAAGAGCCGGTTTCCCAATGAAAGTACTGATAATCGACGACGAAGAAGACTACCGCAATGTAGCCAGCATGTGCCTAGGAATGCTGGGCGGTATGGATGTTGTGGAGGCAGCCTCAGGCCAAGAAGGTTTGCAAAAAGCGGAACGCGAAAATCCTGATGTCATTTTGCTCGATCTCTACATGCCCGAAATGAACGGCATCGATACATTTTCCAATTTGCGTAAAAACCCTTGCACAAGCGAGATTCCGGTAATATTTGTAACTACAAAAGGCATGTTTCCGGAATTCGATCAGCTAAAAGGCCAGGGTGCTCTAGCGGTACTAACCAAGCCTTTTGATCCAGTAAATTTCAGCGCGCAGATATCGGATATTTTGAAATCAGGAAGTCAGAACACAAACTAATTGAAGTTCTTAATCGCAAATAGGGGTATATGGTATGAAGGGCAATAGTAAACATTCGAGGAGCCGATCATGAAAGTTCTCATAATCGACGATGAAGAAGACACACGTTCTATAGCCAGCATGAGTCTTAGCATTCTCGGCGGTATCGACGTCGTAGAAGCTGATTGCGGAGAAGACGGCATTGCTAAAGCAGAGAAAGAACAGCCCGATGTCATACTTCTTGACATGATGATGCCAGTGATGGACGGCGAAAACACATTGTCCAAACTGCAAGGAAATGCCGGCACTCAAAAAATTCCGGTCATATTCTTGACCGCCAAAGCAATGACTTCAGAAATCGACAGGCTCAAACGGATGGGAGCAATTGGCGTTCTCACTAAACCCTTCGATCCGACCATATTAGCGACCCAAGTCAAGCAGATATTAGAGGGATGAAAGACGTAATGAACGGTTGGCAGCAGACTTTCGGCGAATTGAAGGAGCAGTATGTGCGCCGCTCCGCCGAGAGACTGACGAAAATAGTGGAAATGCTCGGTCAGCTATTTCAGAGGCCAGCAGATACGGAGCTGTTAAGACAACTTCGTCAGCATTTTCACTGGTTAGCTGGCTCTGGAACGATGTACGGTTTTGCCGAAGTTTCGACACTGGGTAATGAAGGCGAGCAACTTTGCGAAATGCTTTTGCGAGAAAATCGCACTCCTGATGCAGCGACACTAGAGCAATTAAAGCGTTTATTGAATACGCTCTCCTCTGAATTTTCCAAATCAAACTCCAATACCGAAACTACTAATTACTCAGCTATTTCTCCTTCCTCAATCGGCAACAAGACTGAAGTTCTTATTGTTGAAGAAGATCAAAACGAACTTGCTGCCTTAACTCGTTTTCTTGAGGAGCATGGACAAACGGTGCGATCAGCTCGCTCCATATTTGGTGCCCATCAAGAATTGAAGCAAGGGCTGCCCGCTGCTGTGATTGTCGAAATTCCGCTGCCAGACGGAGACGGATACGAATTTGTCGAAAAACTTCGTTCCATGAAAGGTGGCGAAGAACTTTCAATTGTGATCGTCAGTAAGCAAACGGGCTTCTTGGACAAAGTGCGTTCCATCCACTGTGGTGCTGATGCCCACTACGAAAAGCCATTCGATCTAAAAGCAATGTACAGACGAATGCACTATCTCATGGATAAAGGCAAACTCGAACCGCCTAAAATTCTTTCCGTCGAAGATGATCCAGATCAAGCCGCATTCATTCGAGCCTTTCTTGAATCAGCCGGCTATCAGGTGCGTACTTGCACAGACCCGAAACAATTTGATTCCTACCTCTCTTCATTCCAACCGGATCTATGCTTACTCGATGTAATGTTGCCCGGCATGACCGGATATGAATTGGCACGCTATATTCGCCAAAACGAAAGGCACGCCACGCTGCCAATCATCTTCTTAACGACGCAAGGTCAGCTTGAGGCCCGCATTGAAGCTGCTAAAAGCGGCGTAGATGAACACCTGGTTAAACCAGTTGCTCCGGCATTGCTACTATCTGTGGTATCAGCCCGTCTAGAACGAGCCCGCTTCCTTAAGACCCTTTTGCACAAAGACGGTTTAACCAACCTCTTAAACTATTCTGCTTTTATGGAACAAGCGCAATCCGTTCTTGCTCATCAAAAGCGGCATTCTCGCCAAGTTACGATGATTGTGCTTGATGTCGATTATTTCCGATCTATAAACGAACGCCATGGTTTCCCTGGTGGGGACAAAGTGCTTGTTACGCTTTCCTTGCTGGTGAGAAAGCGATTGCGACAATCAGACATCATCGGACGGATTGGCGGTGATGAACTTGCCATCATCGCTGAAGGTTTGGATGAACAAGAAGCGCTCAATTTGGCCTCGCGCCTACTGACTGACTTTTCATCAACAAGCCACTCAACCAGCTCCCACGCCGGCTTCTACGCCACACTAAGCGCTGGCATAGCCATGCTCGATGCCCAAAATATGGATCTTGAAAAGTGGATCAAAGCCGCTTACGACTCAACCGCTCAAGCAAAAGCAAACGGCCGCAACTGCGCCATCAGCCACAAACTTGATCAAGTCCTTAAGTCTCGTTAGCGCGCCATATCCCGTGCACCATATGTAGTATCGCTCCTGCTTGGCACGCCCTCCTTCAATTCACTTGTAAAGGGCAAGGCTTCGGACAGACCGGCGCTCAGGCATTGTAGAATGACGAGCCATTCTGTTTCCTTGAGATGAGCAATTGCCCGGCGAGATGAGTGTTCGTGAAAATATAGTAGTCTTGGGTGCTGGCACCTGGGGAATGACGCTCACCCGACTTCTTGCCAACGCAGGTAAAAGCGTTACCCTTTACACCCGCAATAAAGATAAGGCAGACTCACTTAAGAAGACTCGCAAAATGGAAAAGCCAGTTGCGATCGAAATTAACGGCGAAGTAGTCATTACAAGCGATCTCAGCGAAGCAATCGCCAAAGCATCAATAATTATTATCTGCTGCACATCACAGTCCATGCGCAGTCTGTGTGAGGATCTCGCTCCTCACTTTAGCAGTCGTACGCAAGGCAAAAAGCCCGTGCTTGTTAGTGCTGTCAAAGGACTGGAACTCGATTCGCTCAAAAGAATGTCGGAGGTAATCAGCGAACTCATACCAGGCACAAATGTCTGCTCTTTATCTGGACCAAATCTGGCAGAGGAAATTTTGGCGGGCCTACCGACAGCGGCAGTTGTTGCTTCTCAAGATTTTGCCACTGCCGCATCTGTCCAAAAGCTTCTCAGTGTGCCGCGTTTTCGTATTTATTCAAATGGAGACATTATTGGCGTTGAACTGGGTGGCACCCTCAAAAACGTTATTGCCATAGCAGCAGGTGGTTCGGACGGTTTGTCTCTAGGCGCCAATGCTAAAGCAGCACTTTTAACCCGGGGGCTTGCAGAAATGACTAGACTGTCAAGTTACATGGGCGCAAAATCAAATACTCTTTCTGGACTTGCTGGCATGGGCGATCTAATCGCAACCTGTGCGGGGCCAACCTCACGGAACTACCGCCTGGGCATGGAGCTAGCCCGTGGTAAAAAGCTAGCTCAGGTGAAGGAGGAGGTCGGTGCCGTAATCGAAGGCATCCCAACAACAGCGGCTGTTTGTGAACTTTCTAAACGTCTTGGCGTGGAGCTGCCGATCGCCGACTTGGTTCAAACTACGCTTTTAGGTGAAATAGAACCCGAAAAAGCCATCATGGCGCTAATGGCGCGTCCTCTAGCCAGCGAATAAGGAAAGGTGACCTGTGACCTCAAACAATCTAAAAAGCGCAAAACGAGTTCTCATGCTGTCCTGGGAATACCCACCGCGTGTCATTGGCGGTCTGGCAAGAGTCGTTTGGGCTTTATCAAAAGAACTGGCCAACCTCGGTTGGGAAGTGCATGTGGTTACAGCCGATCACCCCGGCACACGCGAACACGAATTAGACGGCAAAGTTTTTGTACATCGCGTCAAAACACAAACGGATACTACTCCTGACTTCCTCACTTGGGTGAGCCGTCTCAATTTTGGTTTGCTGCAGTATGCCATCCAACTTGCTCGTGAAACTCCCTTTTCCCTCGTCCATGCCCATGATTGGATGGTCACTGATTCAGCTTGGGTTATGAAAATGGGATTTGACTTGCCCTTAGTTGCCACCATCCACGCTACCGAAGCTGGACGTATGCACGGCATACATTCAGATTTGCAACGCTACATTCACCAGATGGAATGGCGTCTTACATTTGAATCTTGGGAAGTGATCGTCAATAGCAAACACATGCATGGCGAGCTCCAACACTTGTTTGAAGTGCCCGCAAACAAAATTTCGATTGTGCCAAACGGCACGGACCCTAGCCATTTCGAATTCGATTTTGATCCAGGCGCCTACAGAAGAAGCTTTGCCTCGCCATCAGAACGAATAGTTTTGTACGTGGGCAGATTAGTAACTGAAAAAGGTGTTCAAGTTATGCTTGATGCCGTACCTAAAGTTTGTGCCGCTTCACCAACACGCTTTTTAATTGTCGGAACCGGATACCACCTGGATGAATTGAAGCGGCAGGCTCACTACCTCGGGATCCAAAACCAGGTACAATTCCTTGGATACGTAAATGATGAAGAACTGCGAAAGTTGTATCGCATTTCTGATGCAGTTTGCATTCCTTCCTTGTATGAACCTTTTGGCATCGTAGCTCTTGAAGGCATGGCGGCCAACGTTCCAGTTGTTGTTTCGGACACCGGCGGTTTGAGAGATTTTGTCGAACATATGGTTACTGGCGTAACTACTTATACGGGCGATTCAAATAGCTTGGCCTGGGGTTTGCTTGAGGTGCTGCGAGATCCGGAATTGGCTCAGCGCCTAAGAGAAGAGGGTTACCGACGCGTACACGAAATCTACAATTGGAAAGCAATCGCGCTTAAAACTGGCCAAGTATATGAACGGATCTTGAGCGAACACCAACTCAAGCAGGAAAAGGCGCTTGCGGGCGGGGCGTCAAAAACAGATGCGTCACAAACGCCTGTGGCTCGGGAAACAAAATTACGATGATTGGATGTCTAACTCTAAATAAGGCGGAGGTTAATTGATGAAAGCGGTAATCATGGCTGGTGGTTCTGGCACGCGTCTTAGACCGTTGACCAGTAATTTGCCGAAACCAATGGTTCCCATTGCAAACAAACCTATGGCGGAGCACATAGTAAATCTGCTCAAGCGCCATAATTTCAACGACATCATCTTCACACTTTTCTATTTGCCTGATGCCATTCGCGATTATTTTGGTGATGGCTCCGATTTCGGCGTCAAAATTAATTACGCCATCGAAGAAGGCCAACCGCTTGGCACTGCCGGCTGCGTAAAAGCTATTCAAGACCAGCTCGACACGACGTTTCTCGTCACTTCCGGTGACAGTCTTACCGATATCGATCTTGAAAAAGCAATTGCATTTCACAAGGAAAAGAAATCGAAAGCCACGATCGTTTTAAAGCGTGTAGAAAATCCGCTCGAGTACGGTGTTGTAATTTGTGATGGCGAACAGCGCATCCAGCGTTTTGTGGAAAAGCCCGGAGCCAGTGAAATCTTCTCGGACACAGTAAACATCGGCACCTATATTTTGGAGCCGGAAGTTTTGCTTTACGTCGTGATGGGCAGAGAACAAGATTTTTCCAATGATCTTTTTCCTCTTTTGCTTTTGCGAAACGAACCTATTTACGGCTACATCGCCGACGGCTATTGGTGTGATGTAGGCAACTTGCAAGTCTATCGTCAAGCCAGCCGTGATGTATTGGATGGCCTCGTCAATATCAACATCGATCTGCCCCAAATTCAACCGGGTGTTTGGGTAGGCGAGGGCACCCAAATAGACTCGACCGTCAAAATTGAAAAACCAACGATGATTGGCAAAAATTGTCGCATCGGTCGTGAAACAGTGATCGAATCCCACACGACGATCGGTGACAACGTCCTTATTCAAGAACAAGTGAAATTGAAAAGGCCAGTTGTCTGGAGCAATACCTATATAGGTAATCAGTCCACTCTTAGCGCCTGTGTAATTTGCAACAATGCCACCATTCATAATTCGGCGTCCATTTTAGAAGGCGCCATTGTCGGAGCTAATACTTCTGTCGGTCAAGAAGCGATTATCAACCCAGATGTAAGAGTCTGGCCTGATAAACTCATTGACTCAGGCGCCCATGTAATTGATTCGGTTATCTGGGGAACCCGAGCACCGCGCACGCTTTTTGGCGCACACGGTGTACGCGGGCTCGCCAATGTCGATATCACTCCGGAGTTTGCAGTCAACTTGGCTGCTGCATATGGAGCTACTCTTAAAGCTGGCCCCGTACTGGTAAGTCGCGATTATTGGCGAGTTAGCCAGATGCTTTCACGCGCCATTATTTCCGGATTAATCTCGGTGGGCATAGAAGTTCAAAACCTTGAATCAATGCCAGTACCAATTTCACGATATTACGTTAAAACCCAGCGAGCAAGCGGGCTTGTCCATGTGCGCGTATCACAACGCGAGCCGGATAATGTCACGATCGAATTTTTCGATAACCAGGGCATTGCCATTTCAAAAGCGATGGAACGAAAAATCGAGACGACATTTTTCAAGGAAGATTTCCCGAGATGCCTGCCGGCAGATGTGGGAAATATCGGTTATCCAAGCCGTGTTCGTGAATACTATATGGATGAATTCTTGAAGCACGTAAAGGGTCAAGTTTTCGAAGAAGACCTCGTGCCATTTTGTATCGTTCCCGGCTCAAATTACACAAGAAGAACAAAAACCGGATTGATTTCGACTCGTGCACCACGGGTGGTTATTGACTATGCCATGGCTGAAACAGGAGCGATCCTACCGGATCTTCTGGGCCAGGTAGGTATCGAAACGGTCGTCTTGAATTCATCAATTCGCAATACTCCTCCCAGACAAGAAGAACGAATTGCCATGCGCAAACAGCTGGCAGACGTTGTTAAGGCTCTCAATGCGGAATTGGGCATTCAGATTGGTCGCAATGGCGAACAAATGACCTTAGTTGACGAAACCGGCCAAATCATAAGAGGTGAGCTTTTGCTTGCCGTTGTCGCCGATGTGATTTTGCGCGACAAACCGCGTCGAACGATCATCGTTCCCGTCAATGCCAGCTCCTCGATCGAACGCATTGCCTCTCGCTACAATTGCAAAGTCGTGCGCTGCAAAGCTTCCGAAACTGAAATCGGCACAATGACCGCTCGCCTCGATGACGCAGTTCTAGGAGGAAGCGCTAACGGGTGCTTTATTTTCCCGGAATTCCAAAACGGGTACGACGCCATGTTTGCTCTCGGGCAAGTGCTAGAGCACCTTACATTCCAAGGTCGTACCTTGCATGAAGCAGTTTCGGAATTGCCACCCCTAATCTATCAAGTAGATTCCGTACACTGCCCATGGGAAAGAAAAGGTCGAGTCATGAGAATGCTTGTGGAAAAACACCACGATCGACCAATGGAACTCCTCGATGGTGTGAAAATACAAACCAGACCTGAACATTGGATATTGGTGCTGCCAGATGCCGTCGAACCGCTCGTACATGTATATGCGGATGGTACAGACCTTCAGCACACCTCCTCAGACTTAAACGAATATACTCAGCTGGTCAGATATCTCCAAAATGCTTGAGCCCAGCGCCGTGCCATGTTCTTATGCGCCTTGCATATGCACGGCGAACTCGGACACGCGCTATTGCTGTGAACTGTGCAAAAATGAAGCGTCTAGATACGAGACGGTCCCTTACGAGTGCCAGTGTGGGCATGAATGCTGCCAGCAACCAAAGAAAGCCCAGTTTGATGCATCACCCTAGGGGAATGTTGCAATAAGCTTTAAAGAGTTCGCGGCACGAACGGCTTACGTAAAAGTATGGAAGAGCAAGTCCTGAAAGAACAAAAAGCTTCGCCTGCCTTTCTAGATAAGGCTCTCGCTCTATTGGGCGCAGCCAGACCGCGGCAATGGACCAAAAATTTGATCATATTTGGCCCCGTTATCTTCTCAGCCAAACTTGCCGATCTATCGGCAGTAAATGCGACTCTCCTTTGCATCGTTGCTTTTTGCATGTGCTCGAGTGCAATTTATCTCTTCAACGATGTCTTGGATCGCGAGCAAGACCGCATCCATCCTCGCAAAAGTAAACGAGCCATAGCTTCAGGTAAGGTAAGCGTGCCCTTAGCACTTACTACCTCTTTGCTTTTAGTGGTAGGCGGGTTTGTACTTGCCCTTGCGATCCGACCGAGCGTGGCACTTTGCGTACTCCTTTACACCACAATCATGATCACCTACGGATTTTATTTGAAGCATGTCGTTTTAATCGATGTAATGACAGTAGCGTCCGGCTTTGTTATTCGCGCTGTTGCAGGCGGTCTTGCGGCATTGGCTCCAGCTTCGGGCTGGTTTCTCCTTTGCACCAGTTTCGGCTCCCTATTTCTGGCCTTGGAAAAGCGCCGGCATGAACTTAGCACTTTATCGGAATCGGCCACGCAACATCGTGCTGTTCTCGATCATTATTCAATTGGATTGATCGATCGCGTACAGGGAATCGTCGTTCCCGGATTACTCACCTGCTACATCTTCTATAGCTTCCTGTCCCTTCACGGTCAGTGGATGATGCTCACCGTGCCTTTTGTTTTCTACGGCATCGTCCGCTATCAGATTCTTTCGATCCAAGAAGTTCTCACAGGCTCCCCGGAAGAAGTTCTTATACGAGATCGGCCAACCCAAGTCACCATATTGCTTTGGCTTCTTACTTCGATCGGCGTGCTGTACAGAATAATTCCAGAGGGTGCTCAGCATTTTATTGCTTGGCTCGACTCAATTTCAATCATGCATTGAGATTGGTTCCAGATCAATTGGATGGAGCGACAGATAACTCACACGTAAATTTCTCGTCTCGCCGCCATTTTCGCGCTCGATAGTGAGCACTTTATTTTCGAGCCGTCTGCCATTAGCAACGTAGGAAATTGCTACCTTCAAATGCTTCACGTTCGGATTGCGCCTTATGAAGGCGTTCGCGACTGCATGCAAATGATTGTCGCTTGAAAGCGTTTGAAATCGAGTTTTAACTTGCTCAAAATGCCACACTCGATCGGCACCTAAAAAATAAATTTTAGCCTTCACGGTTTGATCCTGCTCAACGAACATGGCAAATGTTAGCGGTACTCGATCAAAGGCGGATATATCTTCGTTGCTGCGTCCCGGCCAATAGAAAAAACGTGCCGGCACTACAAACATCAGCAACAAAAAAACAAAAGCGACAGCGTTTCTTTTTAAGTTGAAAGGTAGCTCATTGCCAGAAAGCTCAGCACGAAATCGCCTTTGGACATCTTCCTCTTCTTGCCACCAATTTGAATCTTTGCCGACGAATGATAAAAGACCTGTCCACATAACACAGGAATAGAACATGATGTAATCCGGAAACATAAAAAAAATGACCAAATGAAAAAGGGCCGCTGTGAGCACAGTTATTTTCCTAAGAGGTTTAAACCAGACGCCCACTGCAAAAATCAACTCAATTACCGCCGTAAATTGAGAGAACACCGCCCAGGCGAATAGGGGAATGTCTAAATGCTGTACCAAGCCAGCAAAATAATGGTTGAGCGCTCTCCCGTGTTCCAGCCAGGCTCTCAATGAATAACCTTCAAAATAGTCAGCAAATTTCACCTTGTGCCATACGGCGAAACCATAACAAAGCGAAGTCTCAACCTGGATGATGCGACGCGTGGCGTTGTCAGTTTTGCCACCAAACAGAAGCGCAATCAGAAAAATATCCGTAAGTGAAATAGGATGGGGCGTGCAGCTAATATCGAGAGCACTGTAGTAAGTAAGAAAGAGAGCACAGATAAAGGCGAATATTTTTGTTCGATAGGGAAATAGGAGAGCGATGCAGGAGATATAGTAAAGGGAAAAGAGCGGCACATCAAAGTTTTGCGGTGGAATCGGCAGCTCAACGAGCGTATCTCCAAAGCGCAATGGCGAAAGCTGCACCGTAACACGGGCCAGACTCACTGCTCTCCAAACAAGCATTCCACTCACGATCGCACAAAGTGCAATTAGAATTCTTAGAAGACGGACATTGGTGTTGGGCAAAGAGAACCAGGTGAGGGTGGCGCGCCCAATATTCTTGAAGGAATAAGCGCCTGTCAATTAAATATCCTCATCTCAACTTGCTTGCTGGTCAGCATTTACCAGGAGCGACTTGTCTTTGAAGGTGATGGATGGCTCAAAATTTTGCACCACATCTTCAATTTTGGCTCCAAAAAGATCAATTTCCGATTGCTCAATATTACCTATAACTTTACCAGCGACCCGAATGTAATCGAAATCATGAGGTGTAAAGCCCATGATACGAGCGCAAGTAGCATCGACCGCGGCCAAATCATCGCCCAAAACTAGCACCTGAGAATTCTTGGCGGTACCGTGCACAGGTCCGTCTCCTTCCATACCGACGATTCCATCCACAATTGCCAGGGCTGGTTTGACGGTTCGGTTTATGTCCAGAATGCACTGTGGAATGCCTTTGATATGCAATAGGTTTTTGGGATAGCCATACTTCCGGCCTGGTATTACCCCAAACAAGTTTTTCATTGAGAGCGTTACGCCAACCCAATGATGCGTTTTCATTTTTGGCATGCTCACAACCGCGTCAGCTTCAACTATTGTCTTGGGCAGGAAGATGTATTTGAGATTCGTAAAGCCGTTTTCAATTGGTACTTTGACAACATCATCAAGATTGAGATCAACAAAGGGCAGCCCCAGCTCTTTAAGCGCCTTTCCGATTCCCGTTTTGGCAAGCAGCATGTCTATATCGCGCATATGCCCTGGCCCTTCGCCTACGGTAATTTTTTTTGCTCCAAGGTAATCGAAAAGTTTAACCGCAGCCTTAATCACGGCCGGGTTAGTAGTAATTGGATAGCCTTCCTCGTACTCGACCATGTTTGGTTTCAAAAGGACATGCTTGCCTTTGAAGTCCGGCACAGGCATTTTTGAAAGCGAGGCTTTCATCAAGCCAAACAAATCTTCTTCATAGGATTGCGCACGCACAATTGCCACCTCTGAACGTCCAACTTTTCTTGAAGCCATCTGACTTTCGGTTGGATCTTTTATGAAAGCAGCTCCGCTTCCCTTTTTCGTTTCCGCATTAGCGCAACTGGAGAGAGTTAGAGCAGCAAGGGTGCCTTGTAGAAAACTGCGGCGGTCTATTGAATCTTTTTCGTCGTTGTCCATAATCCATCAATTTATCAGTTCGGAAAAAATAAAGGGGTTATCGTCGGCAAAAATACTCAGTGCCGTTGATGCCAAACCAGTAACCATAAAATTGCTGCCAAAACTGCCATCCTCATTTTGGTTATTGAGAAGAGCCTCTACTTCTTTAATTGGCTTTTGCCCGTGCGCGCAACGAGCTAATATAGCCCAGGCCAATGACATGGCAGAGGGATGGGCCTCTGATACCGAATCGAGAAAGGCGAGTCCTTTTGTTACAGCCGAGTGCTCTTTAAGATCTTGCAACACAAGTAGAGCTTCTGCCGTAGTCACCGTGTACGGTGGCAGCTTTACGCCCAGGGCTCGCTCCGAGCCGTGGTTCCAGCCTCCTGCTGAGCAGGCGTGTTCAATGAAAAACTTGTTAGCATGCTCTATCACTTCCCTGTATACTCCGGGAGACGGTAAACTTGGAACCCTGAGAGCAAGCAGGTTGTAGCTGGTTGGTTCGACCCAATTGAAACAGCCTGGCGTCCACGGCCAACCGCGGCCATAAGACAAACCTTGTTGCCCCTTCCATAGAAAAATGACAAACCGCGCTGTCGGCCCGAAGAAATCGACACGGCTATCAAACAAATAAATGAATGCTTTTGAGAGAGCCTTCTCAATGCGCTCATCTACAACTTGTGCTTTGTCACTCCTGTTGAGAAGACGCAAAGCGAGAATAGCCGGGCCCGATGTCCAATCTGAATTGCCTATTTCCGGTCCGGTCGACCATCCACCATCTGCATTTTGATTTTCTAAAAGGAACTGATTGACCTCATCCTTTATATATGATGGTCCGTTTCGCAAAGAAATTGCGCACCAAGCCGTTGCCTCAGTAGCCGGTTGATTGCCGAGATGATAGCCCCAGCCGCCATTTTTAAAATTTGCAAGAAGGTATTCTTGGGTTTTTCTGCGTGACTGTTTAATCCGACTCAAAGCTTCTTCGTAAAGCATAGGTAAAAATTTAGTCTCCAGCCGCAAGCGAGAAGCCCTGAAAATAGACCTGCTTTGAATCCGCCTCTGTTTTAATGTTACGCTATCATACCGAAAATTGCCAAATGACTGATGGCGTTTGGCTTTTACGGTCCTGGTCTTTCTGTTTAAAACGGCCTAGGCAGTGGTAAGTAGAGAGGGTAAGATAATATGTAATGAGTGGGACCGTACCTACTCTGCTTGTGTCGGAGGTACAGTAAGTAAGAGGAATACAAATTTTCTCGTAATTAGTTGTGCCGTCTACGCTTTAGTTCTTAGTTACTAACAATCTGCGTTTTTCCGATTGATGCAAGAGTTACCAGCTCTGTTGATGTATGGAAGAACGCGTAGGAGGAGTGAATGACCAACAATGTAGTAAGCAGATTTATCGCTGATGAATCTGGACAAGGTATCACTGAATATGGTGCTATCCTTGCGTTCGTAGCTCTACTCGTAGCCCTTGTGTTTTCAATCACAAGAGGCGCCCTCATGAGCGCGATTTCCGCGGCGTTCTCGGCTGTTGTTTCTCAGTTGAACAACTTGTCGTCCGCTGCTGCAGGCGCTTCAAGCTAAGCGAACAAACGCCCAAAAAGGTTTCGTCAGCTCCGCCTGACAAAACCAATAATCATCCAAGGTCCGAGAGGGATAACTCTCTCGGACTTTTGTTTTGGTTGAGCTAAAACATTTGCTTGCATCACTTCAGACATTTCTTTTGTTCTCGTATTTTCGTTTGGATGACCTCGGATATTTGATCGTCTGATATTGATTGATACCAAGTAGTTACACAATGTAGAAGCAAATGTAGGGGCGGTTTTTGGAGGATCCTCTTGATTTTATTGGACGGTGAAAGCCGCCTCTAGTTTGCAAGAAACGAGATGAGCAGTAGAAATTCCAACAATTGGGGATAAAACAATTAACGTCTATGCAGGTGCAAGCGTTGTTCTTGGGTCGCCGATGTGCGTTAATAGATAATGGTTAATCTTTCTCAAAAGAAGGAAAAGGGGGAACCGTAATGAATCCATTACGAGCTCTATTTTTAAGCCTTTCTCGAATGCCTCCAGCCCTCATGTTGCTGGTCATCGTTGGTTTGGCAGTAGTTGTCACCATGATGGTCACCGGCAAGATGTCGGAGTCTGAAAAGACATTCGAGGCAAGAAAGGCGGAGTTAGAACAAAAGGCGAATGCCAAGGGTAAAGTTGTCTACACGGTAAAAGATATTCCGGAAGGACAAACGATCCCGAGCGATGCCTTAGAAGAGCGGGAAATCGAGCAAAACAAGATTCCTGCTGACGCCATTACCTCGGCCAGTTTGGCTGCAGGTCGCGTTGCCAAATACGGCATCTCGACCGGTCAGATCGTCTCCCAGCACGACTTAGCACCACAAGGCATATCTCTGGGCTTTGAAGCTAAGTTGAAAGAAGGTATGCGAGCCATAACCTTCGGTGTTGATAACAACTCCGGAGTTGCTGGTTTCGTAAACCCCGACAGCCACGTCGATGTTATTTGCATGGTCGGTTCAGGTGCTGACATCAAAGCACACCCCGTCCTGTCCGATGTCGAAGTGATAGCGGTTGGTCAAATTTATCAAAAGGCCCCTGGTCAAACGACAGCTGTTCCGGCAAGTTCCGTAACAGTCACTCTTACACCAGAGGATTCGCTCAAGCTAATTAAAGCCATGAGCGTTGGGAAACTGTATCTAACTTTGCGTAATGACAAAGATCACACGCCCGTGGCAACAGTGGACATTACCTCGATGTTCGCCAAACCAGCTGCAGCTCCTAAGGCTGACATAGCTGCTTTGCCTCCACCATCTGCTTTACCGCCGCCACCTTTGCCAGGTGCTCCGGATTCAGGTGCAGGTTTGCCAGGTGCCGGGATGCCTGCTGCGCCCCCGCCACCACCACCGTTACATGAGATCGAAATTTGGTCTGGCAGCAAAAAAGATGTCTTGTCTGTTCCGAAAGGCTAAAAACATTTAGTCGTTATATTCGAAACAACTGGGCATATGGTGACTAGGGGCCCTCGGCCCCAGTTCCGCTGTCGGAGGGAGGAGAGCGCTTCGCTATGAAACTGACCACACTTTTAGTTTGTGATGCTGGTTTGGACAAACGCCAAACCATTGAAGATCTGATCCACAGTCAACCCTCGTTGGCTCTGGTGAGCACCGTCTCTGGTAGTATGGCGCGCGAGCAAATCGGTAGCTTGCATCCTAAGCTGGTCTGGATCGAACTTAGCCCTGCTCCTGTTCGAGGATTATCGCTTCTGGCGGAACTGCGAGAAACATTCCCGCAGCTTTATTTCTTCGTCAGTTACGAAGTCCCCGATCCCGAACTAATCAGAACTGCGTACCGCCTCGGCGCTTCAGACTTTCTGGACGCCGAGCGGTGGCGCACTGACTTACCTGCCGCCGTGCAGAGCATTCAGCTCAAGCACCAGTCGGAATCTGTTTCGACCGCTGCTGGTAAAGTAATCGCCATTTTCAGTCCAACTGGTGGCATTGGTGCCACAACTATATGTACTAACCTTGCCGGCTATCTCGGCAAATATGGCGAAGCCTGCATAGTTGACCTCGACTTGCAGTTCGGCATGATCTCTCACTATCTCAACCTCGAACCATCGTTCAGCTTAAGCACCATCGACTTTTCACACACGAACTTCGATGCCACATACCTGCGCAACCTGATGACGCGCTATGACGATAAGTTGAGCATCCTGGCTGCACCTCCTGAACTGGAAGACATTGGTGACATTTACGCAGCCCAGGTACAAGAAATCCTTTATACGGCAAAACAAGAATTCCGCTTTACTGTTGTCGATCTGCCCAAGAACCTCCTAGATGAGCGGGCGATTGCCACACTCGACCTTGCGGATCACGTGCTTGTTATCACTGAATACAACTGGGCAGCCATTTTGAATGCTCGTAAGTGCCTCGATACATTTAAAGCGCACTACAACCAGGAAAAACTACTGCTCGTTATAAACAGGTCTGAATGGCTACCTCAAGATGTCTTGAGTGAATGCCGTGCCAATTTGAACTATCCAGTTTTCCATGAAATTCCAAACGACGTAAAGACCGCTAAATGGGTAAATAACCAAGGTCAGATCGCCCCGGGGCACACGGCATTAGGCAAGGCGTTAGATTCTTTAGCCCGACGGGTGGCAGGTGGAGAGCAATTGCTCATCACTCAAAAGGACACTGCAGGAGGAAGCGCGGACAAAGCCAAGGGCTTCAAGCTCCCAGCTTTCTTCAAGCGCTAAATAACACAGGTGGTGAAAAAGTAACATGGGCGACGACGAAAGAAAAGATCAAAATTTGCCTGCCAGGCCAGCTTCTTCGCTAATGGGTCAATTGGTAAGACAGCGCCAAGGTGCTGAAGTGGTACCAGCCCAACAGCAATCAACCGGCGTTGCCGGTGCAGGACCTGCTACCGGAGTTGGTGCACGCACTGGAGCACCACCGCCAGGACAAAGCAATATTCAGCGTCAGGGCGGCGGCCAAACTGGTGTCGCACCTGGTGCCGCACGTACCGGTGCTGGTGGAGTGCCAGCCGTTGAAACCGGGCCGTCCAAAGCCGACATCGAACGCATTGATGCTAAAGATGAATACGGTCAATATGGACACGGCGGTGGTGGCGGTGAAACCAGCCAACCAGCTGGTGACATGGGCGCTAAGTTCTCAGCCAACCAACAACTTATCCGTGAACGCGAAAAGCTGATTATCGAACAACTGCGAAGAGAACTCGATACATCTCGCTTAACCAATATTTCCGAAGATACGCAAGCGCAAGTGCGCGCTAGAATCCGCGAAATCGTCAACTCTGATCCAGCTCCTTTGACCATGATGGAAAAAGGGATCTTGCTTCAGAACGTGCTCGATGAAGTATTCGGATTCGGTCCACTTGGTCCACTTCTAAGAGACCCAAGCGTAGGTGACATCTGCGTCAACGGCACAAGCAATATCTATGTAGAACGTCACGGTCGTCTTGAAAAAACAAGTGTCGTCTTTGAAAATGACCGCCACTTACGGCAGACGATCGACAAAATCATTCAGCCTCTAGGCAGAAGACTTGACGATAACTCACCAATGGTTGACGCCCGTCTTCCAAATGGTTCACGGGTTAACGCCACCATTCCTCCAGTAAGCATTGACGGACCAACGATCACAATCCGATGTTTCGGTACATCAATTATGTCCTTAGGACAATTGGTGGAAAAGGGCGCTATGTCAGTTCAAATGGCAGAAGTGCTAAAGGCTTGTGTGAAGGGCAGAATTAACCTGATTATCTCTGGTGGTACAGGTTCCGGTAAAACAACTCTTCTTAACGCATTGTCTGCTCACATCAACCCGCGCGAACGAATAATAACGATTGAGGACGCAGCGGAATTGCGATTACAACACGACCACTGGGTGCGGATGGAAACAAGACCAGCCAACACAGAAGGTAAGGGTCAAATCACACAGCGGATGCTGGTTATCAACACACTGCGGATGCGCCCCGACCGAATCATCTTGGGGGAATGCCGGGGTGAAGAAGCGTTCGACATGTTGCAAGCCATGAACACCGGTCACGGTGGATCAATGACGACAATTCACGCTAACACTCCAAGAGACTGCACAAAGCGTCTCGAAAACATGATCTTGATGTCCGGTGTAGAAATGCCTGCTAAAGCGGCTCGAGAACTGATCTCATCAGCCTTGCAGGTAATTGTGCAGATACGACGTCTTGAAGATGGTACTAGGCGGGTTACTGAAGTCTCGGAAATAACTGGGATGGAAGGTGACACGATCGCTATCAGCACAATGTTCCACCTGGAACGGGAAGGTCGGGATCCACGCGGCTTTTTCAAATGCCGTCACGTTGGTTCCGGTTTGCCACCGAAATTCCTGGAGCAATTGGAACAAGAAGCCGTGCCGTTTAAGCTCGAGTGGCTGCGCTAAAGTCTCACTCCCGTTTCAGCATCAAATCGTGCTTTGCAATTGCGCACCATTAATGGTGGCATGACTTTGCCTGTCAAATTTGCAACGTCCTCGTAGCTCAGCAAATGTTAGCTACCAACAATCACCTCTTGCAGGACTTCAGGTGTTCAGCTTTGGGAAGCCATTTGTTACAAGCTATGAAGCCTTGACATCGGCAAACATCTCGCCAATGTAGGCACATTTCCGGGTAAACAAATATTCGAAATCGACAGGGCCCGGCGTTCTTCAGGGAAGGTGCGGAACGAGTCGTCTCACTATTTCGGATTAGTCGTCTAGAAGACGGAATTTGCCGTGTTACGGAAGTTTCAGAAAATTCTTTAGCGGAAAATGATACCATCGCAATAGCACCATGTTCCAATCTGGGCGGGCTGGTCGGGCTCCTCCCAACACTACTTGGAACAACACGCAGCTGGAAGCCGATCCGTTCAAACTAGAGTGGTCGCGCTAGTTCTTCATCTCCTAAGCTACAACGCGGGAAGGTTCGCATGGAAGGGATATTTATATTTAGCGCCGTCTTGGTTTGCGGGCTGCTCCTGATGGCCGCATCTCGCGGACACTGGTCAGACGAGCTAAGTCGGCTCGGCAAGCATCAACGCCGTATGCTTGAAAAGAACAACGAAGATGAACAAGTTAACATCTTCCTCACCCAGCGCGATGACTACCTGTCTCGCATGCTGGCACTAGCCGGATTGGAATCCAAATATGATCAGATGAAAATGCAGTGGATCGTCACATCGATCGTCACTGGCGTAGTTTTTGCCGGCATCGCTTATTTTGAAATACCAGACCTGTGGGTTCTGGGTCTTATTCTGGGCGTACCGATTGGCGCGGGCGGCTTCGTCGCTTATGTGGGCAGTTTAGCTAAGAAACGCCAAGCGAGAATGACCGAACAATTGCCGCAAGTTCTGGAAACGATGGTGAGCTCTCTAAGAGCAGGTTCGCCAGTTATGGAAGTTTTCAAAGTTCTGGCAGATACGGCTAACGACCCAATCCGCGCTGAATTCAAGCGAGGCTTGGTTTCATTGCAATTAGGTAAGCCGTTCCGCGATGTTATGGCTGAAATGGGAATGCGTATCAGAACGCCTGACTTCAAACTTCTAACGACAGCAATTTTTATCAGTCAGGACGTAGGCGGAAACTTAGCCGACGTTGTTGCGACAATTGCTGATGCAATCCGGGAAAGATTCAAACTGCGTGACTTTATGAACAGCTTGACCGCTCAAGGTAAAGCAACAGCTTTCTTTATCGGATGCTTACCGTACGGTATTACACTGATGACGTACCTTGCTTCCCCTGGTTACATCATTCCGTTCTTAAACCACCCTGTTGCTCGTATCGTGCTTGCAATCCTGGTTTGCTGGGAACTACTCGGTTTTTGGATTCTTCTAAAAATGACTACATTCGAGGTCTAGACAATTGGGCAATAGTACATTTGTTGTTGGAATGCTAACCTTCGTGGTTATAGTCGGCTTCGGTCTGCTGTTGATGCAACCAGTTTTTGCTCAATACGTTGACACATACGCAGTGCGAGTCCGACCGCGCAAAGAAAAGGAAGAGAGTGTCGCAGATCAGCCACACGACTCAGCCTTACTCGTTTTGCTTAGAACAATTGGCGAACTCGTTTTGAGTGTGATGCCAACTCTTGCCGACAAAAGAACGGTGCAGTTGTTAACTGAAGCAAACTACCGCACACCGGCTCACCTTGCAATTTACATCGGTTTGAAAGCATCCGTAGTTGCCGCCATGATCTTCCTCGGTCTGACAGCAAGCGCTGGTAACGTATTCAGCCTTCTCCTCTGCATTCCAGCCGCCGTCCTGGGTTGGATTTTCCCGAACTTCTTTCTGGGTGGCAGAGTCAAGAAACGCCAAAACGAAATCTTGCGAGAACTGCCAACAATGATTGACTTGTTGATCGTCTGTGCACAAGCCGGTCTTGGTTTGTTGATGGCTGTCGATAAAGTCAGCAAGGAAACGCAGGAGACTTGCCCGATTCTCTCAGTTGAGATGCAACAGCTCATCAACGACGTCAAAATCTTTGCTAAGTCCGTCCCAATCGCCTTGCGCGAAATGGGAGAAAGATGCGGCGTTGATGAATTGATCGCTATGGCTAGCGCCTTAATCGCCGCAGAAGCGAAGGGTGCAGACATAAGTTATCCGTTGCGTCAGCAAGGTGAAGCGCTTCGAGATCGCTTAAAACGGAAGAAAGAAGAAGAAGCAGCCAAAGTTCCGGTCAAAATGGTGCCGGTCATCATGATCTTCATCATGCCTCTTATTCTGGCTCCAATGCTTGGTCCAGCTGTCGTAACGATTGTTCAGGCGATCGGTCCGATTATGTCCGGCCATTAATCTCCGCCGCCTAAGTTAGTTGGAATCGGTGCAGTCTGCTTGTTCAAGATCACCAACGTAACTCGTGCCAAAACAATAGCCTCAACGGGCAAGAAATGCGACAGCTTTCTTGCCCGTTTTCGTGGGTTGATGTTCTCATCGAGCCTTCCAGAAGACACAGGGATTGTGCTTGAGCCCTGCAGACAAATCCACATGTTCTGGATGTTCTATGCGATTGACGCTATTTTCATAGATAAGACAGGGACGGTCGTTGGGATAGCGAAGAGCATAAAGCCCTGGTCCGTCTCTAAGATGTTCAGCAAAGCACAAAGTGTGATTGAAGTGCGCAGTGGCACCGCAGACGATACCGGGACAGCGGTCGGCGATCAGATCGAGTTCGAATGATTGTTATTACGGCATCGACGCTGCCGTCGGCTTAGGCGCTTTTGAAATTAGGGCGTCGGTGCAGGCGCAGCATCGCTTTGTTTATGCTCCTCAGGACCAAAGCCCAGGAAGTTCAGCGTTTGTTGCTGGAAGCCCTGCGTAATCAATAAGCCAACCAGAATTGCAATGCTTATTGGAATAGTTGCTTTTCGTTGCAGCTCAAATTTGTTAACGTCAATAACTGACTCGTCAAGCTTAGCACCAGATATGGTGGCCTTGGCGATCAACATTACCTGATCCCAGGGAACCGTTCGAGCCAGGTACACTGCTGAAAGAAGTCCAAAGCACAAGCAAAAATAGAATAGCAGCACGCCACATCCAGTTGGCCCTAGAAATGCGCCCGCTGCAGCAATCAGTTTGGCATCACCCATGCCGATCCGCTCGCCACCAGTCTTCGGACCTACCGGTGCCATAGCCAGTGCTACAGTCACGACCGCACCAATAAACCAACCTGCTACCGACATCAAGGCGCCATTGACGCCGCCCATCAAAAAACCAAACAAGACTCCGATAGCAGCTACAGGGAACGTGATAGCATTCGGAATTTTCTTCGTGCGCACGTCAATGACGCAGCAGACGACAACTGCCAAAAGAAGAATTATGCGACCTATGAGTTCCAACGGCATAACTGCAAATTATGTTCCACAATTTCAAGCTAACGCGACAAGTTCAATTTCAACGCGCGCCCCTTTAGGTAAGCCTGCGACCTGAACCGTTGATCGGGCGGGCTTATGCCTGGGAAAAAATTCTGCATAGACTTTGTTCATGGCCTCAAAATCTTTGAGGTCTTGGAGAAAGACTGTTGCTTTCAAGGTTTGCTCGATGGAACCACCCACAGATTCTAAAATGGCGGACAAATTTGTGAGGACCTGCCGGGTTTGTTCTTCGATTGTGCCGTCGTGAAATTTATTGGTGGCTGGATCGATGGCAATCTGTCCGGATGTATAGACCATTCCGTTTGAAACAATTGCTTGAGAATAAGGTCCAAGCGCCTCAGGCGCACGCGAGGTGGTTACAACTTGAATCATATAAATCCTTCATGGACGACTACCCATCACAAGGTTGTCCATTATACAGGCATGATAATTCAAGCTTGAATCTGTCTATAGAATTGCTGTCTATAAAATGCTGTAACTAGGGAAGGTTGTTGATCAAATTGCCGACATTGTTGAGTAGGCTGCCAAGACTGCCGTTTGGGGTTTGAGTCACTGGCTGCGCTCCCATCAATGGTCCGGACATATCCCATTCTTCTGGTCTTGCAAAACCGGTGCTTGGATCCGGCATGTACTGCAGGAATTCATCGGCACCAGCGCCATCAGGCAATGCGGATACATGGCCTGTCGTCAAACCAGCATCATCTTCGCTAAAACTAATACCCGTTTGAATACGGCTAACCTTGCTGAAGCCAGTCATATCGCCAGGTGAAGAAGAGATTGGTGGAATGCTATCTGTGCCTTCATCACCATAAATCCATTCCGCAAAGCCACCGGACTCAGATACAAAACTGTCCAACCTCGTTGGTGGCAAACCGTTGCGCCAAGAACCGACGTTCGGTCCGAATTTCGGAGCGAGGGTCATTTGGTACTGACCACCGGTTACACCTTGGGTTCCGAGTAGGAGACTATTCACAGTACCACCCACTCCACCAAACGGAGAATTTTTACCAGTAGCGTTGTTGCCCAGGTGAACGCCCAGATTACCCGGTGCCATACCTGTTGAATAAGTGGAATTACCGTTTGAGCCACGGTTATTTGAGAAGTGCTGCGGGTCGTAAGTTGCTTGACCTTGCGCAGTTGTCATCGACATCGGCACCAAAATGCTTAACGTCGCAAACATTCCGAATAGTCTTTTCCCAAATAGTCTTTTCATTCTGAACACCATGATTATGGTCCACCAAATAACGATTCGATTCCCTGTCCTATTTGTCCAATTGCTCCAAGATTGATGTTCATTCCACCACTATTTCCCGGAACTGCCGGATATTCTCCGCCTGGAATTATGTATGCACCACCTATGCCGCTTCCGGCAAAGCCTTGGTCTGCTGTTGTAATGTCTACAGGACCAGTACCGACTGGCGGAAGCGTGCCGCCGTAATTGATAGTACCGTGGTTAACCAAGCCAGTCACTACACCCGTAAGTGTCGGATCCCCACCGGTATAAATGCCGTAAGAATCACCGCTAAAACCGTAATCAGTGCCGGCTCCCCACATAGGAATATCTGTCCCACCAAATACATAGCCTGTAGGCAAATTCAAACCGGGAATGAGTCCATTTAGATCACCGGCCAAACCATTAGTTAGGCTTCCCAATCCAGGAATACCAAAAGGATCCGGCGAAGCCATTAGTGCTGTTGAGGCGGAAGGCAATCCACCAACTGCGTTGTTATGACTGTGCGTGCCGTTAAGCGAAGACTGGCTAAACTGCGTGACGGTCTGTGTTATCCCCATTTTGTCCATAGCCGGCCCAACAATAGGAGCATTGCCCCGCCCTGCAGTACCGCTGTTAGCGCTAAGGTCCCACCCGCCAGTTGCTTGGCCGAAGGCAGGACTACTCAAAGCCATTGCAGCAAAGACAAGACACGACTGCAATAATGGCAACCGAACGCTCAACTTCATCTATTTGACCCTCGTTAAAAGTGAGGCATTATGTCTATAGTAACGTGCAAGCCCGAGTGCTTGCCCTCTTCTTAATAAATCCGATGAGCATGAAGTGCCCCTAGATGCGATGAATGGTACTCTTCCGGCACCCTCTTGTCAATATAAAATGGCATAAAACCAGCTAAAATCTGGGCTTTCAAAGACTTGAAAGGCAAATTTTCGGCGAGCTTGAAATAACTCCATAATATAGATGTGACTAGTCATCAAGAGAACATATAAGTAGCTTTGCTTAAAAACGAAACCAGTATTTGTACAACGACAATCGTATGACGATCTATCTTGGCATTGAAACGAGCTGCGATGAGACTGCTGCTGCAATAGTAAAAGAAGGACGAATCGTTCTATCGAATTGCGTGCAGTCGCAAATTCGAACCCATCAAACTTTCGGTGGTGTTGTACCGGAAGTAGCAGCGCGCGAACATCTTGAATCAATCAACCACATAATTGCTCTTGCTCTTTCTGAGGCCAAACTGTCCAAAAAAGATCTGTCCGGAATTGCATGTACTGTTGGTCCTGGACTGATCGGCACGTTACTGGTTGGCATTGCCGCTGCACAATCTTTGAGTTTCGCATGGGATCTACCTCTTATCGGAGTTGATCATCTCTATGCACATGTTTGCGCTAACTTTCTGGACACGGATTTGAAACCACCTTTCATCTGCTTACTTGTGAGCGGTGGTCACACTCAAATCATTCATTTTGCCGATTTCAATGAGTTTAAGATATTAGGACAAACCGTAGATGATGCCGCTGGTGAAGCATATGACAAAGTGGCTAGGCTACTGGGTTTACCTTATCCCGGTGGTCCAGCAATTGATAAATTGGCAAAAGATGGAAACCCGCATGCCTTCAAGTTTCCAGAAGCAAAAATGGCCGATCTGGATTTCAGTTTCAGCGGCTTAAAAACGGCTGTCTTACGTTGTCTTGAGAAGTTGGAGCAACCATGGCCGGTGACTGATATTGCTGCGTCATTTCAAAACGCCGTAACAGATGCGCTGGTTCGCAAAACACTACTGGGCAGGGAGAAGACCGGTGCGCCTTTTATTGTTCTTGCCGGCGGAGTGGCTGCCAATACGGTTCTGCGAAAAAAAATGCAAGCACAGTCCAAAGTTCCCGTAATTTATCCGTCAGTACGATATTGCACAGACAATGCAGCAATGGTTGCAGCTGCGGCTTACTTCACGAAATCGGCTGGAGAACTGGGTTTCGGCGGGGACCCGGCTTACTCTCGTCAAAAGAGATCAAGATTGTCACGCGCAAAGTGAACGCGCGATCACGAAGAATGGCTCAAAATCTAGAACCTGTAAGATGAACTTGCTTATGGGGATTGCCTAATTTCTATGGCAATTACCACAGTGAATAGATACCAGACTTCCCCCGGATATGTCTGCGTGATAGCATGAAAGTTGCAGTCGTTGCAAGGCTTCCGTAATTTAGGGGCTACGATAGCAGCAACATAACTGTCGAAAGGTTACCCCACAGGTTATCAAAATATGTCATTTCAAAATAAAGAGCTCTCTTGTCGTGACTGCAACAAGCCTTTCATTTTTTCAGCCGGCGAACAAGAATTTTTTGCCCAGAAAGGCCTGATAAACGAACCAAAACGCTGTCCCAATTGCAGGATTCTTATGCGCGTTCAACGCAATGGTGAAGATCCTAGCCGGACCGCCGAGGTCAACTGTGCCGAATGCGGATGCCCAACTCGGGTGCCGTTCCAACCAAAAGGTTATAGACCAGTCTACTGTAGCGCATGCTTCCGCTCCAAAAAGACAGAAACCCAAACTAATGTTGAAAACTCAGTCGTAGATGCTGAAGTTGCTGTTATCTAGATAGTTCGCGTAAGCGCTTTATTTAAGTGCTCCGGCGCAGGCTGCGCCTGCTCGTCCGCACTGTTTCGCTGCACGCAGCCATCGCTCATCGTAACGGCTGCGTTTCGCTGATACTTTGTTAGAAGTCAGATCTCGTTAGATGTCAGAGATCTCGCTAGATGTCAGAGATTTCCTTTTTGCTTTGTAAGTTCGCCTTTTTTGGTGAATTTTGGCATTGCCCGAAATTGAATCCAAAATCGGACGTCAGAAAAATTGGGAATTGGAAGAGATTGCCATATCCACAAGAATGCTTTGTGTGCTCGCGCACGCCTGACGAGCAACTGCATCTTGTTACTGATACGATAACTTTATGGAAGCCAAGCTTCAGCGGCGTTTTTGCGGTCACGTATAATAAACGTCGAATGTAGAAGTACCCAAGTGTAGAGCTAGCATGACCGATAACACTGAACCGTGTCCTAGCTGCGGCAGACCAACTCCAATCGGAACCCGCTGCGTTTATTGTGCAACTGTTACTGACCTAGATCTAAAGAGCCTTCAGCTTGATTACATGAAGGCCGCGGAAACAGATGGACAGGAAGTTACCTTCCCGAAATCCGTCGTGGTAGTTGTGCAAAAAACTGGACAACGTGTCCCCCTCAAAAATCTCAAAGTCAAAATTGGAAGAGATCCTTCCAATCAGGTTGTCATTCCTGATGACACATTCACCTCTAGGCACCATGCTTGGATTACCTTCGAAGAAGGTGATTTCTGGCTGGAAGATCTCGGCTCTACCAACGGCACACTTTTAAATGGCCATCCGGTTGTCAAACGACAGGTGCTCTCTGCGGGCGATAAAATTCGGGTCGGCCACACGGAGTTGACTTTCGAAGCCGAGAAGAACTAGTGTTGTTGACCTGCTATTTGAGCGCATCTGGAGGGCGATTACAGCAACATGGCTGATATGGGCTCGGGTGGTGCCAATCGCATCGAACTTGAGAGTCAGATCCTTTGTGCTTCGCTGCGTCAAAGTTGGGCGCTTAGCGATGTAGAGGGAATGATTACCGTCGCACGCCAACTTTATCAACTTTTCCCAGATTTGATGCCGCCTTTGAAAGGCGATGGTAACCATAGACCGAACAATTTGTACGATTACCTTGGTATCGGCAGTGATGCCATCCAATCGACTGTAATTGCAGCATATCTTCGCACTGTCAAAAAATTTGCGCGCGGCACAAACGTTCGCGAAAATCGTGAAGATTACTTTCGCTGTCTCAATGCCGGTTATATCCTGCGCAAACCAAGATTGAGACTGAGTCACGATTTGGTTGTAGTCAGACAACTTCTGCTCGACAAAAAAGCGATACCGGAAGATGGCACCATTGACTTCATAACACCGGTCAGAGAGCCTGAGCCGGTACAAATGCTCAAAACTCAACCGCTCACTCCCAGCCTGCCAACACTTGTAGAACTATTACGTCAAGCTCAGATTATCGGCGCGGCGGAAGTACAAGCCCTTACCAACCAGATGAACTTGGCCCCAGAAATCCCTGTACAAGAGCTCGTTCTAAGCGCCGGATATGTTACCGACCTTGAACTTAAATCTCTCCAATTGGCCGAATACCTACTCGCCCAGGGCAAAATCACGATTGCACAATTTGCTGTTGCGATGTATGACGAAAGAACTCAAGGCATCAGAATGGCTGAATCCCTGCAAATACGCGGTTGGCTGGAAACGCAGGTAAGATCCTACGGAGACGAAGCCAAGTAGGGGTTTCAAAGAATGGTAATATGTAATCCGCTTCCGTATAGGATTGGGAAAGGCGGGAAGCGCATTTGAGTAGATAATGGGCGACAACAATCCTATTGAGATAAGTTCGTTTTCACGGCATCGAATCCGTTCTTTTCGCTCCGCCCAAGGAGTGCAGCCCCGAACGTCAATTTTTCCGCGCTCTAGCACAAGAGTTCACGAGCTTCGTCTCGCTCCACCCAGTGAGACATCCATGCCGGTTTCCGAAGAAGCAACGGCGCCAGTTGTCATCAGTCTTAAAACCGCCCTGTCACTCGAAAGTCTCGCCAACCAAATTTGTAACCAAGCTGAAACGGCTCTCGCCGAAACACATGAACCGGGCTCAAACGATGGCTGGCTCAAAGAACGGGCTGCCTATCTCGATCGGCTTTATAAGAACGAAGCCGCTACATTTGGTGGCACTTGCAATCTTGCCCCAACAGCAAAAACTCCTGAACGGACCATTCACCCGGAATCGCCGCGCAACAAAGTCTATATTGTGAAGCGCCGCCCTCGCATGGCGCGCCGCATTCCACGCACCGGATTAAGACCGTACACAACACAAATGATTGGTGACGGCAGGCGCATTGAGCTTTACGAGAGCGGCGCTGGCGTAGTTAAAGACGCAATCGGACGTGTCATTGAAGTTCGTTCAAAAGACGGCTTTCAGCTTTTCCTCACCTACTCAGCCTCCGGCAATCTTCAGTCTTTTTGCCTTTTAGATGCCTGCGGTAATCTGCATGCAGTAGCAGAACAAGATCAGCACGGCGCTATTGTTAGAGGACCAAATGGTCGGATACAAGCTGCTGGTGAATACATGTCCGCTGGTCCGAATGGAGCCCTGACCGTGCACCGCTTCGACGGGCAATTTTGGAGCATAGACATAGTGCTCGGGCGCTATACGGAAAGACGCCTCATTCGGGATCGCAATGACCAAGCCCACTGTCTGACGGCCATCTTTGCAGACGATGGTTTCCGCATGATGACTCGCTTTCAAACGATGCCATCCGAAACAATCGAAAACGATCCGGCCTGGCTAGGCGGCAATACTAAAGCCACTTTACGTTTTTATGGCCGCGACGGATCAATGGTTGAATTTGATTCCGACGAAAACCTGGAAGCTCTGCAGCCAAATAAATTCAATCCACCCAGCGCCCGGCATGCTTCTGCAGGCTGGCACCGCGACAAACAGGCAAGAACCGCATGGGATGCTGTCGAGCACTACCTGGGATTCGATGCTCGTCACTTTTGATCTATGAACGAATCCCTGAAGGCGAGCACGCCTGACCCAATTGAGTTCGGCACCGATGGTTGGCGCGCAATCATAGCGGAACAATTCACTTTTGCCAATGTAGAAAGACTTACACAGGCTATTGGCCGCTATGTTATGGAGACGTATCCCCAGGCCGCTAAAGGCGAGTTACCTGTCCTAATTGGCTATGACACACGCTTTTTAGCCGACAAGTTCGCACTGCGCGCTGCCCAAGTGCTTGCCCAGATGGGTATTGAAAGCAAGCTCTCCGCTCATGATCTGCCCACTCCAACTCTCGCTTTCGCTGCCCAGAACGAACCGACAGCCGGAGCTTTGCAATTTACGGCCAGCCACAATCCACCTGAATATTGCGGTATCAAATACCTAACGCATTTCGGCGGTCCAGCTACAAATGACGTCACAGCAAGGATAGCTGCCCATATTAAAGACAGATCTACATTCGTTGCCAAAGAGCAAGAAGCGCCAACGACAGTAGACTTTAAAGCACCATATGTAGAGGCAATTTCTAAACTTGTAGATTTGAGTCGAATCGGCTCAGCCAAGTTGAGAGTTGGTTATGATGCGCTCTACAGTACAAGCCGCGGCTATGTAGATGGCATTCTGGAAAAGCACGGCGTTGAAGTAAAGGTATTGCACAACTGGCGTGATACTACTTTCGGTGGCGGCATGCCGGAGCCGAAAAAAGAATATTTAAAAGACTTGATGTCGCTTGTTAAGACCCACCAACTCGATGTTGGTTTGGCTACAGATGGCGATGCGGACAGATTTGGTGTTATCGATGAGAAGGGCGATTTTCTCACTCCTAACCAGCTTCTTTGCCTTTTAACCAGGCATCTCGTTGTGAACCGAGGCAGTCGTGGCGCCATCGTTAGAACGGTAGGCACAACTCACATGCTCGATAAGCTTGCCAAACGCTACGGTCTTGAAGTGATCGAAACGCCAGTCGGATTCAAATATATCGGCGAGCAGATGAGAAATCGCGATGTCCTGATTGGAGGCGAAGACTCCGGTGGCGTATCTATAAAAGGTCATATCCCTGAAAAGGACGGTATTCTTGCCAATTTACTCGTACTTGAGATGATGGCTGTTGAGAGCAAACCAATTTCGAGAATCTGGCAGGATCTAATTAGCGAAGTAGGATCTAACCCTGTCAGCCATAGAAGCGATTTAAAGCTTCTGCCAGCTGCCCAGAATGCGTTGTTTGAAGCCATTGATGCAAAACCATTCAGTGAGCTTGCCGGGCAAACGGTGATATCGATCGGACGCCTAGATGGTTACAAGTTTTACTTTAAAGATGACAGCTGGTTGTTGGTTAGAAAAAGCGGCACAGAACCATTAGTAAGATTGCATGCTGAAGCGGGAACGCCTGAACAAGCCGACCAGTTGCTAGAAGGCTTCAAACTGCTTGTCGAGAAAATATTGACTTCTCTCGACAATTCTGCCAACCTTTCAGAGCCGCGGGATGTAGCAAAAGCAGCGCACTGATCGCCAGGCGCATATACTCCACTCGCCTCTTGTATATCGCAAATGACTAAACGCCGCTGGTTGAGAGAAGTTGCTGTTATGGCCATTACGATTTTGGCTATATATCATGCTAGCCGTTCGATCTATAACAGCGTTGAAAGACAAATGTTTTTGCATTCGCAGTCTCTGGCTTTGCGTGCCAGTCAGCAGCAGAATGAAGATATAAATAAGGATTTACGGGAAGGTCTGGCGAACTATCGCACCTCAAACGGCATCGAAAAATTAGCCCGAGAACGCCTCGGCTTAGCCGGACAAGACGAAATAGTCGTCCGAATCGGCAAGTAATGGTGGCACCACCTACGGTGCCACCGAAGTATAGCGTCGCAAGCCGTGGCGACGAGCTATGGCGAAGCAAAGTGTCACCGCGCGCGGAGGAGGCGAAGGAGGAGCCGAGCGGAGCGCTTAAAATACTCGCCTCAGCGCTGAACGCTTAGGCGAGAGTATCTAAACGGCAAACCATTTTGCTTATTGCTTTGAGCGTTGAGAAAACGCCTTTTCCTTCGAGCGACACGGCTTCGAAGTAAGGGACATTGAGGCTGTTGAGATCTGCATTCATGTCCTCGACTGACATTACATCGGCAAGGTCTCGTTTGTTGTATTGTAGTACCCACGGAATTTGGCTGAGCGACAAACCATATTCCTTGAGGTTGTTTTCCATTCCGTTCAAGGCTTCTACATTGTATGTCTTGCGCTGGACACTAGAATCCGCAACGAAAACAATACCATCAACGCTACGCAGGATCAGTTTGCGACTTCGTTCGTACTCAACTTGCCCCGGCACGGTATACAGCGATAGCCGTGTACGCAATCCATGCACCGAGCCCAGATCAAGCGCCAAAAAGTCAAAGAAGAGTGTCCGGTCAGTAGCCGTTGCCGCGCTTACCAACTCACTCCTGGCCTCCGGATTGACCATCTGGTGCACAAACCGCAAATTGGTGGTTTTACCGCCTAAGGCTGGGCCGTAGTAGACGATTTTGTATTGTATTTCGTTGATCGAAAAATTGAGAACTGGCATAGTAATGGACGCTCGAACGATTTACTAATCTTAGAGAAGTTTACTAGGTTCACCAGGAGTTTGGGGGGCATTGCTCAGCTTTGTCGTTCCGCCGGAAGTTCCTTGGCAAGGCCAAAATGCAGCAAGGCAGAAGGAATAAGGAAATTTTTGGAAGATTCGGAACTAATTGCGAATAACGATTCTCTTGTGCGGGTATTTCCATTAAAGACGGGTTCACAGGAAAGCCCCCCTTGCTTCACAAGAAGTCGCTCACTAACATACCGGCGCTCACTGCTCGCACGGCAATGGTCGTTGTACCGGGCATGAAAACCATTCAGGGTATGGTCCGAGATGCGCACCAGTCGGTTGGACGGGTCATAGAACAACGATTTATCGTTCGCTCGCCCTTTGGTGAAACGCAAGAGAGCTTTTCACTCACCTTGACGATTGATGGGCGCGCTAATTGCGCCTGGATGCTTTACAGAGGTGAGGGCACCAAATCCTTCGTAGATTGGAGCGTCAATACACGCGAGCCAATGGATATTGCGCAACATCTCATGGGCGCCTTCCCCGGTTATGAATTTGAATCCGATGTAATTGCATCTCAACAGCAAGAACGAAGGGGATCTGATCCATCGTTCGAATCCACTACAAGCCCGACCTTAGATATGTACACGGAGCAGGCAGAGCTTGAAGGCGATCTGCTTCTAATGCAGTTATCTACGCTTTTGCAGTCAATCGCTATGGACCGCCTGACGGGCCGATTGGAGTTGTCCTCCTCAAAGGAAAAAGCGACAGTTTTTTTCAATGATGGTGTGCCGATTCATTGCGCTACCCGTTGGGATAAAGGCGAACCGGCCTTCCTGGAAATTGGCGTTTGGACATCTGGAGAATTCAAGTTTTTCAAAGGACCACGCACAAACACAATCACCATAAAACGCAGGTTGAATGCGCTGCTTCTAGAAGCAGCCACCCTTCGCGATCAATCTGATCAATTGCAAAATCTAGGCGTGAAAGATACGTCGTATTTAGCGCGGAAATTGGAATTGGAATCGGAAGAACAATTGGCACGGGCTGTTGAAACCGGCACCGGATGTAATCCGAGCCTACAGTGGGCTTTGTATGGTGCAATTGATGGCGAAAGCACGCTAGTCGAATTACTCCGTCGCACCAAGTTGAGTAAAGCAGCATGGGTACCCGCACTTTTCAATCTTTTGGACTGCGGTGTATTAATGTTTTCCGATGAGCCATACGTTGTTCGCAAAGAGCAAGGCGGTGAAAAAATCGCCCCGTTAGCAGTGGATTGGAACGCCGTAGAGCTTATTGATCGAAGCCTGAGACGCCCAGAGACTGGACTTCTTACCTATCCTTCCTTTTTGCTTTTCTTGAATAATGAGTTCGAAAGAAATACTTGCCATAGTTCTGTTTTTTCAGTTGTGTTGATAGAGACACTCGCTTTCGTTTCACTGAACACCGCTGAAGGAGAAAAGGCTTTGCAGCGAACGGCTTTACCACAAAAAGATGCATTGCGATTCCGTCAAGCAATTGAACTTCTCAAATTAGGGTCTGATTTGCTCGCCCACTTCGAAACATTTGGATATGCGCTTCTCATGCCGGAAACGGATGAAATGCAAGTCAAAATATTTTGCAATAGAGCTAACGTAGCTCTAAATGATCTCGAGCTGACAAGCCCCGATGGAAACGACCTCGTCATACGCATGGGTTCCGTCACCGTCCCATCTGAATCAAAGGTGCTGGAAGAAGCACTTGGATTGGCGAGATCAAGATTAGGAATTCGCTTCGATTAGCTAGCCACTATATACGGTGCCAAAGTTAACTAAACTTCGGTTACTTGTCCTTTTTATGCCGTTTTCCTGACGTCCGAATTTGCATTGAATTTCGGGCAGAGTGAAAATGACGAAAATAGGAGCTTAGAAGCCTTCGATTTACGGTTTACGATAGTAAGGTTTAAAGAACAGTTCACACAGGCAATTTACAAATGGCAGAGCGGACCGCCAGTTTTTGGCGGCCCGCCTTAAGTCCGAAGGCAAGAAATAAGGGCTAGGACTACCTTACGATTGCTCGAGACAACCAGAAGGCGCGAAGTTGTCTATAGGAAGACAACGCTTTTTGTTGGAAAGACACCGTAGTGCTGGTGCTTACCTGAGGAGCGGTAGCTGGAGCAATGCTAGGTCCCAATACAATTGGTCCACTTGCAAAGCTGGATGTGGTTAGCAAAGTTAAGCTAAACGCACCCGCTAACGCGGTAGCTGTAAGTAATTTTTTGGTCATTGACACATTAACCTCCGAACTTCGAACTTTCGAACTCTGCCAGGCAATTTCGTCTTTCATTTGCAATACTGATAAAAGACAGGCAGCCTGCGCAATCTTGACAATATGATAGCACGAAGACTGCTCTATGAACGTCTAGAACGTTAAATTTGAACGTCAGAAGGAGCCGATATTTGTTCGATTTTTTGATTGTCGCAGCCTTTGGCGTGCTCGGTCTTCTAGGGCACGTCGCGCGTAAGAAGAAATGGCTTGAGTGGCTCCTTAGGCTAATAATTTTTGGATTCTTTTCGGCAGAATCATTTACATATTCAAATAGAGGGCCCGACCTAATCTTCAACCAGTGGGCCTCCAACATTTTGTTGGGCATGGCAGTTGCTACTTTGCTTCTGCTATTCATTCCTATTCGCAAATTATATTCAGTGTTTTTCACAGGTTTAGACTGCGTTTTTTCCGGACAAGTATTTCGGCAAATCGTCAAGAAAACAAATAGTTGGCCCGAGTTTTTCCAATCTCAAAAAATATTTGTGCCGAGTTCCATTCCTCATATGATTGGTCTTTTTGTCTATATTTCGACGTTCTTCTATCTTTCTTCAAGCACCGATCCGAACACGTTTGAATTTCCGGCCCTACCAATCCCAATTCCTCTTCCATTGGCCCAATTGTTCTCCTATAACGGCCTGGGACTCATTCTTCTTTCGTTTTGTGGTGTCGGTATTTTCGTAACAAGACCTCCTAAGGAATCGTGCGCACGGTTGGGCTGGGTTAAACCAACCAAAGCACAAATAGGTGTGGGGATCGGCTTGATCTTATTTAGCTTCTTATATGACTATTGCTGGTCTGTTTTCACTCATCATTTAGGCGGACAAGATCTGGCATCGAAGTTGTCTTCCTACAATGCCGGCACCTTTTCGGTAGTGGGTGGCTTTGCACCATCAGTAGTGCTAGCACTGGCAACCGCCCTTTGCGCTGGCATAGGCGAAGAAACACTTATACGTGGAGCGCTCCAACCTGTTTTTGGTATTTTCCCTGCAGCCTTGCTGCACGGCATGCTGCACGGCCAATTCGCCCACGCTCCTATATTTATTGTGCAAGTCACAATCTGGTCAACCTGCATGGGCATAGTCAGACGCTACACAAATACAACTACAACAATAATTGGACACTCCGGTTTCAATTTCCTCACGACGTTTTTGTTCGCGTTTAACCCATAAGTAAATCGTCCAGCGCTTCGGCAAGCGCTTCCGGATGTAAACTCGCTGCGTTCGCCACGGCTCTTCGCCGGGCTCTCTGCGCTGGTACTCGGTCTTTTCGGGCAGGCTTTCAGCCGCCCGTTAACTGGCGCTAGCGATATATTCGTCTAGTTCTTCCAGGGGGGCGCCCAGGGAGAAGATGAGGAGTTCGCTTCTAAAGCGCATGCTATTGACTAGGAGTTGGGAGATGTAAATGGCCGCATCCTCGACGGTGGAGCCCAGGCCCAATTTGTGACATAGGGTCATGGAGGTGATCTGGCAAAGGTCGTCGCCTTCAAGGCCCGTCACTTTGGAGATGATATCTTCGGATTTCGGCTCGTTAAAGAGTTGGTCTGTGCGGCCCCAACATTCTTTAAAGAAAAGCTTCAGCCATTCTGATTCGCGCTCTTGCTGTTCGTAGAGGGCAAGTAAAAGGGTCACGCAAACGAGCTCTTTGATTGCCTGCCCCTGGTCCACCTCGGAAACATCAACAGGATTTGGATTGGCTTCGTCTGGTTGACAGTGGCTGATAAAGGAACGGATTACTTTGGCGCAGAAAATGCTCAGTGCAGTTGCAAAAAAGAGGGCGCGATCGCGCCTGCTCTCATCAGATTCAGGCTGAAAGTCTGGACTGACTTGATGGAATTGTCCGCTTGTTCTTTGCTCAACGGAGCCGGTCATCCCCTAGCCTCGGTGTAACGGTCCAATTTGTACATACCCTGACATTTATATTCGGAACTCGCCTGCTCGACAAGTACATCATGCTCTTGTGCGATCCCTTGTAAATGCGGGTCTTCATTTTCATTCGTGGAATCCCCAGTGACACATTCTCACGAACCATGGAGAATATTCAGTGGCTTAACACGCTTTAAGCCAAGCACGCCACAATGCTCCCTAGTCGAAAAAATTCAAGGCATTCTGGCTTATCGAACCAAAGAACAGAAATGGTGTGATCGCAGCACCCTCCATTTTCCTTCGGGAAGAGTTGGGACGTCTACGATCCATTTATCACTTACTCTTTTAAACAAAGAAGATCAACGCCCAAAAGCGTTGAATCTTCTTTTTTGTTTTCACTTACTCCTAAGTTATTTCAAAGCGATCGCGAGTTCTTTAGCGCTTCTGTCCGTTTAACAACTTCGCAACGTCTTTTTGTTTTGCGCTTCATATACTGCATTCAAATTCAGCCTCCTTTGGTTCGAATTATGTTTGCTGGAATCTTCGACTAGGCAGCAGACGTAAAGTGCAGAAGTTTCATCCCGCTTCACGCACCCTTAGGAGATTCAAAATGAGTAATGAAGTTCCAAACTATACAGATGCAACCGAGTCAGCTCATCGTATTGAGACGATTGCTGCTATGCAAGGTGGAACCGCCGCCCTCGCGGCCCTCGAAAAGCTGGCAACCGATGCTAAAACAGCAAAAGCGCAAGGCACGGTCGGACCAACCCAAGATAATATAAAAGGTATTATCGATCAGTTGGCCAAAGACGATAACGGCAAATACCTTACTGATCTTTCTGCTGCTTGGGTTCATAAAAATGAAAACCGCATACACCGCGGTCAACCAGTTAGCGGCGAAGACATAGCAGATAAACTGGACTCACTTGATTTTGGTGGCAGTCCTGATCCTCTTGTCCAAAAATATCTTGCCACAGCTAAAGATCAGTTCGGCAAAGTGGCAGAAGCAGCTGGCAAAAAGCCAGGCGATGCTCTTTCCGATCAAGACTTGGCTAAAGCGCAAGCTGCCTTAGATAAAAACATACATTCTGATTTCAGACATCAAGTTGTTGATCAAGCTGATTCATCTAAATTGGATACAGCTGGTGCGACAAGAGCTTTATTGGCAAACGGAGGCAGATTGTTCGACCAGATCGCAACCGTTTCCGATTTAGGGAAATCACAAGGACAGATCTCAGCAAAAAATCTCGATGACTTTATAAAGTATGCCAACAACAATCCTTCGCTGTTCAATAAAGATGATGTAGCTGTTGCTAGATACTTGCAAACAAACTTTGACAAACTCAAATTCCACGAATCGTACACCTTTGGTAGCAAAGACTACATCGATTACAACAGCTTGGCACGCTCACTCGGCATCGCATCCGATAAACCGGGCGATGCAATGAAGCAGCTCATACAAGAGAAGTAACGGAAGGAACAAAGGTATAGAACCATGACTAAAGAACTTCCAAATCCTTCATCGATAAATTATCGAGGTGTTAGAGACGAAACGGATAGAATCGAAACGATTGCCGCTACACGCGGTGGCGCAGAAGCTTTGCACGCTTTGCTCGCTCTGTCTAATGAAGCCAACCCGAATCTCGGCACCCCGAAGACAGACATCTCGAAATTCATCGATCAACTAGGTAAAGATCAAGGCGGCAAATTCCTTACAGAAATTGTAACTGCCTATATCAAAGAGAAAGAACGTCATATTTCGCATGGCAAGCCCATGACAGGAGCCGATGTAGAAGCTACCTTAGGCGAATTGGACTGGAAACAAAATGTCGATCCAGTCGCAAAGAAATTGCTCGAAGCGGCCAACGATCGTTTTGGTGATATCGCCAAAGCCGCTGGTAAAGATGCCAAAACCGGATTAACCGATGCGGATCTAGGCAGAGCAATGGCTGTTTTCGACGCTTCAGCAGCGACAGACATGAAGAAATCGTTGACGGAAACGGATGATGCAAAAATGGTGCAAACCTTCTTAGCAGACAACGGCAAACTTCTCGATACCATTTCCACTTGCGTAAACAAAGGGGCTTCCAATCATACATTCTCCCATTCCGACTTAACTTCCTTTCTTAACCACGCGCATCAGAACTCGAACATATACGATTCGACTTATGTCAAAGCGGCAGAACAACTTGACAGAGAGTTCAACAAGTTCGCCAAAAATGGTGTTGTCGATAAAGATTCGATGGCGAAAGGATTAGGGATCGATGCCGATAATGCAGGCAAAGTAATGGAACAGGCTCTTGCAAGGCCAATTCCGACCATCCCTGCCGCTCAGCCAGTGGAAGTGGCGCAAGTTAAACCACAGTCTAAACCGCGGGAAACTCCTCATCCAAGACCGACACCTGCAGAAAAGGTGCAAACCGCAGGGACAACCCCAAGCTGCAATTCCCTGCAGAATGCACTAACCATTCAAGACGGAGAAGGTCCATGGGCTTGCGCACAAAGGTTATGCGAGCTCACCAAAGTGAAGTTGAATAATCGCGAGATGCTTCAACTTGCTCTAATTCTCAAAAAAGCGAGTCCGCCAAATGGCGGTATTTACCGCTCAGGAGATGTGCTGAATATTCCAGAACATTTTGCTCCGCCAAATACGAATCTAGCGAAGCTGGAAGCCGAAGTTCAAAACCTTACTCCAAGCGCATAGTTTGGATTGAAAATTGAAAGAAAGAGGTCGCAGGGATCGAATAGATCTCTACGGCTTTCTTTCTGGGCGCTCCGATTGCCATCACAGATGGTGCCATTAACGCAAACCCATAAACCATGGTGGAAACCGCATGGAAACTCCGGCTTTAACAACTCCGTAACGACTTCTCAGCGCACGCTCCCTATACTGCAATCAGCGCTTGACAGTTTGGTTAGTGAGTTCAAAAGAAACTTATTTGTCAGGGCAAGGTTGTCCAAAATCCTTATAAGTCCCCGGTTCTATATAGGAAAAGTACTCCAATGAATGGGTTAGCAAACGCAGATCTAGAATTTGATCTGAGCGAGGTTATTGATTCCACCCGGATCGGACAAGCAATTCGGGTGCTCTTCGCTGAGAAGGCTCGGCTTTACACAACTCTTAGTCGAATGGTGCGGCTTGCTCAAGACGGCGGTTGGATTAGCTTTGCTTCAATAAACGCCTTCTTGGCCAAATGCGAAAGAGATTTTAATTTCCGAGCCAAGTGGACAGACGATCAAATTGAAGCTGTGCGAACTTTGCAGGAAGAATTTGGAAGCGAAGGAGAAGCAGTTGCTTACGTAATTCGCTTTGGTGCCGATCAACTCAGCTGGATAAATGCCGACGTTTTAGCGCTTGCAGCTGGCATATCTTGCGATGAACCCGGCAAAGTTCTAAGGGCCTATTTTGCGAATCAGGATGCCTTACTCGATGCCGAAAACGACGAAAAGTTTGAAAGCGCACTTCAAAATTTTGGAATAGAATTCGCTCAAGTAGAAGGTCTTAGCGACTTACTTACAGTGCGAGCCGGTGAAGGTTACTGGCACGTAGCAGCTCGACTGCTTTCTGCTGGTGGTGATAAACCAAGTAAGCATGATGTTTTGACGCTCACAATGAAATTAGAAGCAGCCAACGCGCAACGTGTAATCAGTGCTGGCGGCAGGACATTGCGAGTTGGCGAAACGCTCGTAATGGATCAAGATGTAATGGATCACTCAGCACTGCAAATATCGATTGCAAAAATGAAGGCCATTCGAGACGAAGAAATTGCCGGTGCTGTAGCCTTCCCGAACGCGCAAAACGTCCCAGGTATGTTCTAAAGACTTAGGCATAGAGCGTGAATCACACGCTGCTACGAGCCGAGGCGCCCGCCACTGCGACGGTATCTTGAGCCCTATCTGCCAAGGTCCCGCTCTTTATACCGTCCAGTATTCGCGCTTTGTCCGAAAACGAAGTCGGTCAGAAAAACGAACGATTTTCTGTTCAACCAACGAGTTAGAACGCGTCAGAGAATAGCCCTAAAACCTGCCAGAAAAAAGTCTTAGAACCTGTCAGAAAAAGATCATCAACCAGCGGATGCTGCTCCAATAGTGGTTTTGAACCCTGTCCGAACTTGCATGCAAATTCGGACGGCAAGAAATTTCGAAAGAAGGAAGGGTAGAGCGTTCGAAATAGTCAGGAAAAATGCTGACTTAAGAGCCATTTTCCTTTGGTTTTTGTTCGCTGTCTTCAGATCCGGAAGTTTCACCAACCACGGGTTCGACAGTGGTTGCGTCACCGGTCTTGCCTTCTTTGGCTTCGCCGTTTTCGCTGTTCTCAACTTTGTCGTCATGTCCATTCTTACCATTACCATTGGTGGCTCTTTTGCGACCGGGACTTGGCAAATTCTTGATGGCCTCAAAGGTAAGTTGCGGAATTTTTCCAACGAATTGGCGTTCCGAAAGCTCACTAATTTCTCGTTCTATTTCTGTGTCTGTCTTTGTAGGCTCAAGAATAAAAACGATGTCTCTATAGAAAAGCGTTTCTTTTTCGATGAGAGCATAAGCGATTTGATCGAGTTGCTTTCGGTGTGTCACTAAGAGTTTGCGGACATTTTCGAGACAGCCATCGACCAAGCTTTTTATCTCAAGTTCGATTTCGCGTTGGGTTTCCTCGGACGTACGCATATGCCGATTCGTCATGGAATCATAGTCGTTGTAAGCATCTTCGACATTGAATTTGAAAGAGCCCATTCCCCATTGACGGATCATAGCGCTTGCGATACCAGCTACGTGTTTCAAATCGGAGCTTGGACCGGAACTGGTGCTTTCGAGATGTAGCTCTTCAGCGCAATAACCACCGAGTGAAACTTCAATATCAGCAAGATACTCATGCTTGCTCTTCTTTGTATACTCATCTTTGTCCACACTCCACAAATAACCAAGTGCGCCGCCTGTAGGCACAATTGTTAGCACCTGAATTCGTTCTTTGTGGTTGCGATAGAAAGAAACGATTGCATGTCCAGCTTCGTGATATGCGGTAGCCAGAAGATCTTCCTTAATGACATGACGGCTATAGGACATGCCGAAACTTACCCTTTGAATAGCTTCGATCATATCCTTTTGCGATAGTTCAGTTCTTCCTTCTCTTATTGCTATCAGACCGGCTTCGTTCACAATATTGGCGATGTCGGCACCTGGTTTAAATACAGTCATCCTGGCCAAATCAAGGACATGCACTGACGAATCCATTTTCAACTTTTTCAAATAGCTTAGGAAAATGGCCTGACGTCCTTCCAAGTTTGGCAGCGGAACATCAATGATTCTGTCAAAACGGCCTGGTCGCATTAGAGCACTATCAAGCATACGAGCATTGTTCGTTGCGCCAATCGTAAGCACTTTATGTTTGCCGAAACCATCCATCTCAGTCAAAAGCTGATTGAGAGTTTTGTTAGAGTCTTGAACAGCTCCCCCCCCTCTTTCAATGCCGCGATGCGATCCGATCGCGTCGATTTCATCAATGAAAACAATGCATGGTTTTCCGCTGCGACGTGCTTGCTCATACACGGCCTTCACCCGGTTTGAACCGACGCCAGCCCACATAGATTGAAAGTCGCCGCCAGATAAGGCGTAAAAAGGAACGCCGGCTTCATTGGCTATTGCTTTTGCCAACATAGTTTTACCTGTTCCAGGCCTTCCTACAAGGAGAATCCCTTTCGGTGCTTTCAGACCAGCATGAAAAACCTTATCGGCGTTCTTAAGCAGCGCCACGACTTCCGCCGCCTCTGCTTTCGCCCCATCCATTCCTTTTACATCATCAAGCTTGATATCAACATCGGGCACCTTGCTCAGGTTGATGCCACCAGTGTTCAATTTGCTACCGGACGTCACTGAAATTCGATCGACAGCTTCTTCTAAATCGATTTCCTCGACGGCCTTGCTCGAATTTCTTATCGCAATGATCGCTGCTTCATTTACAGTTGCTGCAATATCCGCACCTGAAAAGTTGGTCGTCATTTCGGCAAGTTTATCGAGATTAGGTTCAGAAGCCAGTTTTATTGATTTGAGATATTGGGCGAAAAGTTTCTTGCGTCCTTCTGAATCGGGCAACCCTACATAACATTTGCGATCGAATCGTCCTGAACGAGTAAAGGCAGGATCGAGTTGTTCTTCGAGGTTAGTTGCACCAATTGTGATGACATTGCTGCGACCGATGCCATCCAACTCAACCAGAATCTGATTGAGAGCACTTGAGCGCGATGTGCCACTTACCGTTTGACTCGCTCCCAAAGCATCAATTTCATCGATAAATACAATTGCCGCGGGGCTCTTTCTTGCTTGAGTGTAGAGAGCTCTAATTCTGCCTGAGCCTTCTCCAGCAAACGCGCTTACGAAATAGCTAGCCGAAAAGCCCAAAAATGGAACACCTGCTTCGTTTGCAATTGCTTTGGCCAGCATCGTTTTGCCAACTCCGGGAGGCCCGACTAATAGAATGCCTTTGGGCAACTTCGCTCCAATTTTTCTAAGTTCATCTCCCCGTTGCAAGAAGTCGACGATCTCTTGAATATCTTGTTTGACATCATCTATACCAATGACGTGATCAAGGCGAATGGTCGGATCATGGTTGGCTATTTCCAAACCAGCGCCTACAGTGGTTCTTTCCAAACCGACAGCGACTCGATCTAAAGCTTGTTTGACGATTTCGGTTGTGACTTTTCCACCTTTTCCTGGTCGATTGGCAATCAAGGCGGCTTCATTTACCACACCAGCAATTTCTGCCGGTGAGTAATTGGCCGTCAACATTGAAAGTTCTTCTAAATCGACAACATCAGAATTAGCGGGAGCGCCAGCAGGTGCTCCACCTTCCGGAGGAAGCTCGCAACGAACTTTCTTTAGATAGTAACGGAACAAGCCCTTGCGTTCTTCAGGCGACGGTGACTGGAAATAGATACGACGATCCATTCGGCCGGCGCGCATAAGTGCCGGATCCAGAATGCCATCGTTATTGGTGGCACCGATAACGAGTAGATTCGATGTCCGGAAACCATCCATCTCAGTTAACAGCGTGTTGAGCGTCATGTTCATGTCAGCAACGCCGCCAAATCCTCTGTCTTGTTGACGCCTTACAGCAATGGAATCAATTTCATCAATGAATACAATCGCTTTTTCAAAACGACGCAGTTTACCGAACAAGGTTTTGAGCTTGAGCACACCTAGTCCCATGATCAATCCGGAAATGGAACCGCCTTCCAGAACGAAAAATGGAACGCCTACTTCATTTGCTAAGGCGCGAGCAAACAATGTTTTGCCAACTCCTGGTGGTCCAATGAACAACATGCCGCGTGGTACTTCAGCTCCCGAAGCGGTGTAGTTTTGCGGATTTGCGAGCATATCGATGACTTCCGCTATTTCCACTTTGGCTGCATCGTTGCCGATCAACTCCTGCAAACGAGTTGGAGCCTTGGGATCGAACTTAGGTCTTTTGTATAAGAAAGGAAGAATCGATTTGAAAAATGGTTTTGGTGCTTTCGCATCCGCTCTTTGTGGCAGAGGGAAAATGATTGAAAGGAGTATGAACCATTGAATGATCAGCATGAAGCCGCCGAAGATAACGGCTGCCACCATCGACACGACTGAATACTTCAATAGCGCTGGAAACGATGTGAACGGATTCCAGAATGAAACCGTGGACAAAAGCAACAACGCCCAAAGCGCTAGAACTAACCATCTTGCCCAAGTTTTCATTGAATTGTACCTTTTTGTCCTTTCTTTATTGATTTGCCCAATATGGGAGATGAGCCTGAGTCTGCGCAGCAGAAGGAGCTATGCTCGTCACAATGTCGGAACTGGGTCCCGGCTCATCGTGAATTTCAATCTCGCCCATTGCAAAATCTTTTTTGTTAGCTCCGACAGTTGCGCTTTTGATCGGAGCGGTGATTTGCACATTAACCGCGCCTTTCTGTCCTGAATCTTGCACCCAACAGGTGAAGATCATGATGATGATAAAAGTGAGGATTGCTGCCTTCATACCGCTATTCTAATCACCCGACAGTAAATGCGCCCGTTTATCCCTCTGAAGCCGCGGCTTTTGCTTGTGTCATTTTGAGATGCGGTCTTACAATTCGTGCAAGACGATCTTTAGACATTGCGCCTACGAAGGGTCCATCAGCCTGGCCGCGATCGACTAAAACAAAAGCTGGAACCGAGCTTATGTCGAACTTGTTAGCTATTGATGGGTTGTCCATAATGTCGATTTGAACGACCTTGAGAGAGCCATCGTATTTGTTGGCAAGCTCATTAACTACAGGACGCATCTTCGTGCAAGGCACGGAATTATCATGCGTGAAATCGATCAAAACGGGCTTTTTTTCCTGCAAGACTTCCGATTGAAAATTGGATTCAGTGACGTTAGCAATCTTGTCAGGCCCGGTATAAGTCGACTCAGGCAAAGTTGAAACCGGTCCGGAACCACCATTTTGGGCGCTAGGCTGACCTTCTTGCCCAGGGCCTTGTTGACCAGGCTGCAATGCTCCGCCCTGGTTGGAAGGAGGCTGAGCTTGAGGATTCGTGGACTCCATGCCATTAATAATGCTGCCCACCACAAGCGCGATGATAAAAACTATTAGCGCTTCCTTCATCGATTACCCCTTCAAACTGCTGGCTCTGCATATTCTATTTTATTCAACAAGCCAGCCATCCTAGATTTTACCCGGGTAAAGACTAGGGAAACTGATAGTTTTGTGAATACGGTTACTTTCTGCCAAAATTTACAAGCGCGTTTGGGCGAATTTGGAATAAGCGCGAAAACTAAGACCAGTCGGCAAAAGCACTAAATCAAAGGACAGAATGAAAGTTGTAGAGTTTGACCGCTATGGGCCGCCGTCCGTTTTGGAGTATCGAGAACGGCCCATCCCCGAAGTCAGCGCGAATGAGGTTCTTGTTCGTAATTTAGCTGCTTCAATTAACCCAAAGGACGCCTTTGTTCGAGAGGGCAAGTTCCGCGCCCTAACCGGCAATAAGTTTCCGATGAGGTTGGGATGGGATTTCGCTGGTGTCGTTGAAAAGGTGGGTCCTGCAGTCCATCAGTTCCGGAAAGGAGATCGTGTTTTTGGTTCGATTCGGAGTTGGCGCGCTGGCGCCTATGCAGAATACGTTTGTGCCAAGCAGTGGGAAATGGCTCTCCTGCCAGATTCCATTTCTTTTGTTGCTGGAGCAGCCATGCCAATCGCTGGTCTTACAGCTCTGCAAGCTCTTCAAGATATCGGCGGTATAAGACCAGGTGATCAAATCTGCATAAACGGCGGTTCTGGAGGCGTTGGTACGTTCGCTATTCAAATAGCAAGAGAATTAGGAGCGCACGTCACGGCTATTTGTAGTCACTCCAATATCGAGCGCTGCCACAGCCTTGGTGCTGAAAAAGTTTTGGACTACGGAAGAGATCGAATTGAAGATTCAACCAATCAATTCAAGATTTTTTTTGATGTGCACGGTAACAAGTGCCTGGACCAAGTTCAACATTTGCTCAACAACGACGGCGTCTATATTTCTACAGTACCTTCCGAAACCATTTTCAAAGATCAGCTCAGAACGCTCCTCTCCCCGAAGCGTTCAAGATTAATGGTGGTCAAATCTCGCACTGCAGATTTAGCTGATCTGGCTACTTACGTTGTCCAAGGGGCAGTAAAGAGTTTTGTAGAAAAAGAATTTGATTTCGACGATATTGCAGCAGCGCACACGGAAATAGAATCCATGCATACGCGTGGAAAATTGGTCTTGAAGATCAACCAAGATCAGTAAGCTGATACGCCGAAGTCGCCGAGCGATTTAAGTGCTTCAACAACATGTTGTTTGGACTCAAACATGCCGCCGGTGTAAATCTTCTTTACCGTTCCCTTCTTGTCTAGAACGTAAGTGTATCGACCTGGCATGCCCTTGTCCGTGGGAACTCCCCAGGACTTTCGCACGGCACCGTCTTTGTCGGACAACAAATCGTAGGGCAAATTATTTTTCGTTTTGAACTTCGAATGCGATTCTGGAGAATCAGAACTTACGCCAAAAACTTCAGCGTTTGCAATTTTGAATTTTTCGTAGCTGTCTCTAAACGAGCACGATTCTTTGGTGCAAACCGGCGTATCGTCTTTGTAGTAGAAGAATACGACAACATTCTTCTTGTTTTTGAAGTCACTCAATTTGATTTTTTTGCCATCCTGATCGGTTAATGTCCAATCTGGGGCAGTCATTCCTTCTACCAACGCTTTACTAGTTTCTTCACTGGCAGCAAGAGCTCCTGGCATTCCAACCGGACCGGCAAAACATGAAACAGACAAAACGAGCCAGGCCGCGAGACTTGCAGTTTTGGCTAAACCCAATTTTTCAAAGAACATTGCCTTCTCCTTGTAACTCGCTTTTGGGCGAAGTTGCCATGAATATTTCCATGAGCCCATAGTTTACCGGACGAACCTGCTGACGCCTACCTGTCCCACCTTCTTGGCATTCAGCAACGCATGACAACGCCGATTTCCCGAAAAGAATGCATTTTCGAGGAGGCGGCTCTTCATCCATCCTTGAAATTTTTCGTTGCCCGAAATTTAGTCTAACTTCGGACGTCAGAAAAATTGGCAAACGCGATGAGTAGCCAAGCTGCGAAATTACCAAAATATCTGCCTTTTACAAACAAATGAGCCTGACACCATATATAGTGACAGACTCAGCATTAGTCAGAACAGGCACCTCTTATTGAGGCATCAATAAGGCATCGATTAGGTGAATCACGCCATTGCTGCATTCAATGGCGGGCTTGGTTACTTCAGCACCATCGACGATGACAAGATTGTCTTTGGAGTTAACCATCAGACAGTCATCTTCAATAGACTTTAGAGATTTAGTGGTTGCGAGTCGCGAACCGCTGAGTTTGCCGTGTACGACGTGAAATTGCAAAATTTTAGTGAGCTTGTCTGGTTCTCTAAGCTCAGGACGGCCGTCTGAGCGATTGCAGGTCCACCGACTAAAAAAGACAGAAGGATCGGCAGGCTGGATTGGAGAGGCTTTAGATAAGCCTCTCCAAACATCGTTATGCTCCTTACAGGGAAATCAACAAACACTACGGCTGTTTTAGCCGCAGTATGTGACTGGCTAGTGAAACGACACTAGCTGCTTAGAGTGAACAGACAATAGAAGCTTACGCGTGCTTGTTGAGGTGAGTGACCAAAGTCGCCTTCGGCACAGCGCCGACGACCTGTTCCACTACTTGTCCAGATTTGAAGACATACAAGCTCGGGATACCGCGGATGGCATAAGCCTGGGCGGTTTTCGGATTTTCATCCGTGTTCATCTTTACGACCTTGAGACGGCCTTCATACTCTTTGGCTAAGTCTTCAACTACTGGAGCGACCATCTTGCAAGGTCCACACCACGGCGCCCAGAAGTCTACTAGAACAGGCACTTCTGCCTTTAAAACTTCTTGCTCAAAACTGCTATCAGTTACGTTTGAAACGGCAGACATTCTTTGATAGGTCCTCCCGACTGATTGATTCGTTGAGCGATTCAGCGAACCACCTGACCCAAACTATAGTAACACCCTACCAGGTCTGTTACCAAAAGCGCTAATTTCCTTAAGCCTTTGCCCACCTTGAGCAGATTACAACTTTGGTCCCAGGTTCCCAAGCTAATACCTAAGGAAGGCTCAAGATCGTTGATAATCATTAGCGGGATGTGAAAATCCTTAGCTTCGGGGAATTGGGCGTGTCCATTTTCAAAAATATATATCGCTGGCTTTTCCGCAGTCTTGCCAACCAGCTGCTATTCACATACCTATTGGTTATAACAATTGCCCTCTTTGTGGTGAGCTTATGGGCCCTATTTATGATCAAAACGGAATCTATTACTGATCTGCGCAACTCCCTGGAAGTAGAAGCAGTAAACCTGGGTTTGGAAATTGATAACGACCTGGCACTTGATTCTATTCAAGCCAAGCAGCGCATTAAGGCAGCAGTCGATCGCCATGCCACGAAATTGAATGTATTGATTACTGTTGTCAATGATGACGGCCATGTAGTAGCGGACTCAAATGCGAGTGTCGCACCAAGCAGTGGTGAAAATATTTCCAACCAAGCAGAAATCAACGATGCCCTTGCAGGCATTCTTGCCGTTGCTACAAGAACGTCTCCATCTACTCACACGGATTGGTATTACGTTGCGTATCCAGTAAGAGCTGCAGGCACTACTCAAGGTGTAATTCGAGTTGGTGTTTCTCTTAGCAATATCACTCAAAGATTGCGGCACGATCTTATTGTGTTTTTGGAAATCATCGTTGCAACCGGCATGGTGACAGTGCTTATCAGCTTGTGGTTAGCCCGACGTGTCAATAGACCGGTGCGAGAGATGAGCGCTATGGCAAAAAAAATTGCGCTATCTGGTGACATGTCTGAATTCGTACCGGTATCTCGACGCGATGAAATTGGGGAGTTGGGATTATCGTTCAACCAAATGATTGGCAGATTGCGTGAGCAAGAACGTGTTCGACAGGAATTTATTGCTAATGCCAGCCACGAATTGAAAACACCAACCATGGCAATCGGATCTGTAGTGGAAGCATTGCAAGCCGGTGCTGGTGAAGACTCAACTCTGCGTCCCCAATTTTTAAACTCTCTTGAAAGACTTGTCGAACGGCAATCAAGTTTGCTGCAGGACTTGCTCGACATCACTAGATTGGATGGTGGCTCTGAGCGGGGCTGGATGGATCGAGTCGCAATCAGCCAGGTGATTCATGATGCGGTCGAACAAATTCGACCGCAAGCAGAAAAGAAAGATTTAGTGATTCGCTTGAATCTCGATAACGAAGATAGTTTTGTACCCGGCAATGCCATTAGATTGCAGCGCGCGTTCGTCAACATTCTGACGAACGCTGTCAATTACACGCCCTCCGGTGGCGTGGTTACGATCTCTGTTACCGTTCAAGAACCTGGTCAAATTCAAATTACGATTCAAGATACTGGTGTCGGAATTGAACCGGCTGATCTCCCACATATATTCGAACGCTTCTATCGAGCCGACAAAGCGCGCAGCAGATCAAGTGGTGGAAGCGGATTGGGACTGGCTATCACTCGCGAAATATTGGCACGCCACCACGGCACAATCAACGTTGAATCAACATTTGGAAAAGGTTCCACGTTCATCGTCACCCTGCCGCTTGCAGAAACTGCAGAGACGGCCCGCGCTGAGGACCAAGGCAACAAGTAGTGAAGAAGATTTTTTCTAATTTCTGGTCTAAATTGCGCCCCGCTCCGCCCCAAAAAGAGGGACCGGATACAAATGAACCTGCTCAAGAAATATCCATTCCTTGTTGTTCAGAGAAGGTACACGTTGCTTATCGCGGCGTAAGTGATGATCGGCTTTATCTGTCAAATGATCGCAAATGGCAAGAAGTAAAATTCTTCAAACCCAATGGTTTGCGCGTTTTTTGCGCTCAATGCCGGCGCCGAATTTATTGAGTTATCAAGCCAAAAATTCAGTCCACTACGTATTTCCCGCACGTCCGCCTTGTCAAGCGACCTGAGTTTGCCACGACATAAAATGCATAATTTCGGAAGGTCAAAGGTCCTCTGGGGAGAAGAAACAATGCCGCCATTAGATGTAGATGCCGAAGTAAAGGCAATCAAAGACAAGCGCGATCATGGCAATCTCAAAGGTGCGATGGCCGAAGTCAGGGACGATTGGTCCAAACTGGGAGGCAATGCCGCAGACGAGAGTGCTTTTAAAGCCAAGTTGCAGCAAGCAGGCGTCTTACCCGACCTTGCCTTGCAATATACAAGTGACACTCTTGGCGGTATCATGAGTCACGTCGCATCACACGATGACATTAGGCAAAGAGCCCTCGCTGCCAAAGGAGGCGGCGATACTCTTGGTGCTACGATGCTTGGCGAAGTTGATAAAAACTGGGACAATTATGCTCCCAAGAGCGGAGGTCGCCCTTCGATTATGATCAGCCAATCCGGCGTAGACAGAGAGATTGAGCAGCATAGTAACGATCGCGTCTCGCAACAGTTTGCAAGCATACTTTCCGACCAAGCATTTTATGCAAAGGTTCAAGAAGGCACAAGACCGACGGCACATGGCGGTAGCTACACGTCCACAGAAGTCACCCCGGATAGCGTCAAAAAAGCATTGCCCGGATTGTCTGACGATGACAAAGCGAAAGCTCAATTTTTATTGGATCATTGGGATGACAAAGGTGGGCGCGCCGTAGAAGAAGGTTGGCTAAGCGGTCACCATATCAACCACGAAAGTGTGAATGGTTATCTTAAGGATCATCCATTGCCACCAGCTCCGCCGCCAGAAACGCCTCCGCCGCCCGCACCGCCGCCGTCAGAAGCGCCTCCGCCTCCTCAAGCTCCGCCACCAGAACCAGCTGCCGAAACCAAAAAGTACACCATTGAACGTAATGCTTGGTCCACAGCTTACGAGTCGATAATGGGTCATGCCTACAAGAAAGGGCAACACTGGACCAATGCCCAAAACGAGCAAATCCTTACTCTTATGAAGCAGCTACAAGATCACCACCAAGGGAAATACTTCAAACCGGGCGATGTAGTGGAATTACCAGTGGAAGCCCCGCCAGCTCCTGCGCAGTAATTTCAAATTAGGATTAATGATGCCGACTTTAGCGTGACTAAGGTCGGCATTTTAGTTTCTGGTATTGAATAGGGTGCCGTGACACCGCACCACAAAATAATGCCAAGGCGAATTTGTCGAGCTATAACGCCAAAAGCCTCTTCACCAATATTTCCCACACGCACATTCGCCAAAAACTTGAATTTGCCATATTCAGTTTATGGCAACTCAGCATTAGTCACGATGCGGTAACGCCATCTAGATAAGTTGGGTTCGTTAGTTCGCCTAGAAACAAAAGACGAAGTCAATGAGGAGAAAGAGATGGCCGCATCAGAATTGAGCCCCGACGACAAGCAAGCACTCAAACACGTCGAACAAGAAGCAGCAACGGGACACGCAGCGGACGCGTTAAAAGACCTGCGATCCTGGCGAGATTCAATTGAGGACATCGGCAAATATCGACTGGCCGCCAAGGAACTTGAACACGCCGGTGTGCTACCTCTACTGGGCGTAGCGCAGCTTAACGATAAAGTAACCAGAACGAAAGCATCGATCGACGAATCGCAAATCGCCGATCGAGGAGACAGCTCAGATCCAATTGACAGAGCTATATGGGGCTCTGCCAGCGACAATTTGAAGGGCGCTTATCACGCCCCGAAATCCTGGGGCAAAACTTATGAAGACGCGGACAGTTTGAAGGCTCTTCAAGCAAAAATAGCCAGGGGACTACCGGCCCTCGGCATGGCAGACGCATTGACGGCTAACCAAGGCACTTTATTCAACAAATTCTCGAAAGACGGTGCAATAAGCACGAATACGCTCAACGACTATCTGATGAATGAAGATGGCACCAAAGAAGATAGAGATTTAGCGAGAAAACTACTCAACCAGCTTAAAAGTGGTAACGGTGAAGCGAGAGAGCTAACGCCAGATGAGGGCGGTGGAATTATCACTCAAGCGTCTTTACAGGATTACAAAATCCTCCACCCGCATGCTCCGGCTGACTTGCCGCAGCCAAACTAGTAACAAATCGCAAGCCAGGGCCGAATCGCACTACGTATTTCCCGCACGCACAATTCGGCTAAGAGCCTTAGTTTGCCATTTGGTCACGATGCGGTAACGCCATCTAGATATGTTGAATTCGTTACTTCACCAGGAAAGAAAGGCTTTAAGTTCAAGGAGAAAGATAATGGCCGCATCAGAATTAAGCCCCAGCGACAAGCAAGCACTCAACCACGTCGAACAAGAAGCAGCCACGGGACACGGAGCTGATGCATTAAAAGACCTGAAGGCATGGCGAAATTCAGCAGATGATATCGGCAAGTATCGACTTGCTGCCAAGGAACTGGAACAAAGAGGTTTCCTTCCAGTTCTTGGCGCAGCGCAGTTAGCCGACAAGGTAGCTACGACTGGAAAATCGATTGACGAAACACGAATAGCGGATCTGGCCGACAGCAATGATCCAATTGATCGCGCCATCTGGGGTGCTGCTCGCGACAATTTGAAAGGCGTATATCACGCTCCGTCGTCTTGGAGCAGCGGGACTTATGAAGACGCGAACAATTTGAAGTCGCTTCAGGCAAGGATAGAGAGAGGAAGGCCGGCACTCGCTATGGCAGATGAATTGACGTCAGACAACAACGCTTTATTTAAGAAGCTCTCAAAGGACGGCGTGCTCAACACGCAAACCGTTAAGGACTTCCTTTTGAATCAAGATGGCAGCGCAGCAGAACGAACCCTGGCGAGAAAACTACTCACTCAACTTGCAAGCGGCAGCGGTGAAGCAATAGAACTAACTCCAGATGGAGGTGCTGATGCAGGTATCACCGCCGCCTCTTTGAAGGACTACAAACTATTGCACCCGGATGCTCCGCCATCGCTCCAACAATAGTTGCAAGCATATATCCGACAACCTAAATCACACCCACCCATCTACTCAACCTGGGCTGAGAACTTAAGAGGACCAATGAAATGACGGCAGAATTGAGCCCCAACGACAGGCAAACACTCAAAAACGTCGAACAAGAAGCAGCAACAGGACACGCAGCGGACGCGCTAAAAGACCTGCGAGCCTGGCGAGATTCGACTGACAACATCGCCAAATATCGACTGGCTGCCAGGGAACTCGAACAGTCCGGTGTGCTGCCTGTACTGGGCGTAGCGCAGCTAAACGACAGAGTAACCAGAACAAAAGCATCGGTCGACGAATCGCAAATCGCCGATCGAGCAGACAGCTCAGATCCAATTGACAGAGCTATCTGGGGCTCTGCCAGCGACAATTTGAAGGGCGCTTATCATGCCCCGAAATCCTGGGGCAAAACTTATGAAGACGCAGACAATTTGAAAGCTCTTCAAGCAAAAATAGACAGGGGACTACCGGCCCTCGGCATGGCAGACGCACTGACGGCCAACCAAAACACTTTATTCAACAAATTCTCTAAAGACGGCGCAATTAGCGCTAATACGCTCAACAACTATCTGATGAATGAAGATGGCACCAAAGAAGATAGAGATTTAGCGAGAAAACTACTCAACCAGCTTAAAAGCGGCAACGGTGAAGCGAGAGAGCTAACGCCAGATGAGCGCGGTGGAATTATCACCCAAGCTTCTTTGAACGAGTACAAGATCCTCCACCCAGATGCTCCGGCTGATTTGACAACTCCTCCTGACGCCAAGACAACTCCTCCTGACGCCAAGACACCTCCTCCTGACGCCAAGACACCTCCTCCTGACGCCAAGACACCTCCTCCTGACGCCAAGACACCTCCTCCTGACGCCAAGACGCCTCCTCCTGACGCCAAGACACCTCCTCCTGACGCCAAGACACCTCCGGAAACCAAAAAGTACACAATCAACCATGATCCCTGGTCCACAGCCTTCCAAGCGATCATGGGTCATCGCTTCAAGAGAGGACAGCACTGGACTAATGCTCAGAACGAGCAAATACTCGCACTGACAGCCCAGCTAGAACAACACCACAAAGGAAAAATCTTCCAAAATGGTGATGTCATAGAAATACCTGTTAAACCCGTGCCCGCCCAAACCAATTAAAAGAGATAGGTAATAGCAAGATGCCGACCTTAGTACAAGCTAAGGTCGGCATCTTGCCCTCGTCGCAATGCAATAATGGGCATGCTTCGTAGGCAAGTGAAAATGTCAAAGAGAAGTCAGTTCTTTTTATATGCATTGCTCGTAAGCGGAGCCGTCACCAGCTCGGCTCGCGCTGGTGACCTGACTGAGGCAGGAGACCTTTCCATTCCTGTTACAAGCCCAAAAGTGTCACCACCGACGCCTTCTTCTTCAGTGCCTTCGGCGGCGCCATTTTTTGATAACGTTTCGCACCTGCTACATGAATACTATCCGCGCTCAATCAAGATTCACACAAAGAGCAATAGTTACCATGCTGAGTACAAAGTACGCATGTACGATGTTGCCCAAACAAACACGGTTGAGCCTGGTCCAGAGTGGAGCGGCATCTGGTTAACAATGGAACTGAAGCCCGGCCGCTATAAGGGAACTGAGTCCGTGCCCAAGTTGCTGAATCAATACGATGGTCCTTACAAAGTGATGATTCTTGCACCGGATGCTAAGAAACTCGATTGCCATATGAGCGTCCGAATTGCTTATCCGCTTGATGTAAACCCAGATTTTTTAACGCAATTCAAGACTACAGTTGCTGACTTTGAAAAGTACTTAGTACCCTAAGCGAGGTGAATGCGATGCCTTCAAATAAGAAGCCGGATAGCCAACCTCGCTCAGTTGATAATTGGGCCGAATCATTTACAGGCGGATTGATTTCGCGGCGCAATTTCTTCTTAATGACCTTAGCTGCATCGATATCGTCTCAGGCTCGTACACACGGCGCCACGTTACGCAAAGACGTCCCTCGTCGCGTTCTGGGTAGAACAGGCGCAAAGGTTTCTATCATTGGTCTAGGCGGCTATCATTCTGGCAGTCCTGATGAAAAAGAAGGCATACGCATAATTCAAACTGCTCTTGATAGCGGCATAAATTTTCTCGATAACTGCTGGGATTATCACAACGGCGAAAGCGAAGTAAGAATGGGCAAGGCTCTGCGTGGTGGTTACCGCGACAAAGCATTTCTCATGACCAAAATTGATGGTAGAGATCGACTAACGGCCCAAAAACAAATCGATGATTCGCTGCGACGCTTGCAAACGGATCACATTGATTTGATGCAAATACATGAAGTGATCCGTTCAACAGATCCCAACGCTTGCTTCAGAGCAAACGGCGCTATTGAAGCTCTTATCGCTTCGAAAAAGGCTGGCAAGATCCGCTTCATTGGTTTCACTGGTCACAAGAGTCCTGAAATACATTTGCAAATGCTCAAGACAGCATTTGCGCACAACTTCATTTTCGATACTGTTCAGATGCCGCTAAATGTTATGGACACTCACTATGACAGCTTCGAAAAATTGGTGTTGCCGATCCTTCAAGAACATAATATTGGCGTAATCGGAATGAAGCCATTGGGAGGCGGCGTGATCTTAAAGAGTGGCGCCGTAACAGCTCAGGAATGTTTGCGCTTTGCTCTTAGCCTCAAAACAAACGTAGTTGTGACCGGATGCGAATCGATGGATAACTTGAATCAAGCACTCGAAGTCGCCCAAAACTTTACGGAAATGACGCCATCTGAAAAGCAAGCGTTAGTTGCGAAGACTGAAAAACTCGCACATAACGGTCAGTTCGAACTATACAAGTCGAGCATTATGTTTGATGGAACAACTAGACATCCGGAATGGCTTGGTTAATTTGGCTTGGTTAATTAGGTAACCGGAGTATCTTGGTTGTCTTGATCGGTGCCTTGGGCAGTTCTGCGAGTACCATTACCGCCATCATTGGTGTAACCATCGCCTTCATAATCAGGCGTATTTTGTTGTCCTCTGTAAGGCGGTCGATTACCCGTGAATTGTTGAGGATGGTCGCTATCTGCTATCGGCTGACCGTTTTGGAGAAGGGTAAATACTCTATGCGAGCGTCCGTCTGGTCCTATTTGAGCTTGATACGGTGTTTGGAAATCCATTTGTCCTTGCGATTCTTGACGCACCAGATTACGAACGGCGAGGTATTCGCTGTACCACAAGTGAGTTTGTCTTTGCGGATCGTTAGGGTGCTCTTGTTTGTTCATCTTATCGATTTGACCAAGAGCCCGCAGGTGGTTCATAACACCGCAAATGTCCGGCGGGTTACACAAGAGCTTATCTGCTAAATCTTGAGTTTCTCTTCGCATGTCCTGATCGAGAGGCGACGGCGGAAGAACATCACTATATTGATTACGTTGGTTTTGATAACGGCTGTAGTTGTCGTAACCGCTTGCGTATGGATCTGTAGGCGGATATGGCATTGAACCTGGGCGCTGTCCCCAATATGCCAATCGTGGATCGCCTTGCATGAGCGCCGGATTGAACGCCATTTGCCGCGGATACATCGGATAAGGAGCGTAAGACTCTTGGTACAGCATCGCTTGCTGCTGCTGTCTCATCATCACTTGTTCTTGGTGGCGGGCTTGCCAGCCTCCGAAGAGATCACCGGCTATAAAGCCTAATGCGGCTCCGCCCCATGGACCAATTCCCATCTGTCAAATCCTCTATTACACGAGACCTGTTACCAGTATATGTATATAACAATCGCCGTCAACGCCTATTAGCGTAGGATTCCCACTGATCACTTAAACAAAGTGTGCGAACTGTCTGGGTTTTGCGATTCTGGACGTTCGCGTCTACATATTAGGCCTGGGCGATGTCGTTTACCATCAGCGATGTCAGCTGCTTTTTCGTGTTAGAAAAATAGGGGAACGCTCAACCACAAGAAGACTTAAAGAAATTGCGCAGATCGATTGTGGGTTTCATTGGCGTTTGCTCTCCTACATTAGATGTGACAGCCGCCACAGCAGCGATTATCGGATTAAAAGACAAATCGCCCGATTTCACTACACAACTGCGCTGGGGATAACGCTTGGATCAAGTCAACTACGGCGCCCTCGATAAAGCAAAGGGCGCTTTTATTCGGGCAAGCAAAGAAACGCTGTCATTTGCGCAGCGCTTCGGTTTTGTGCCTGATGAAAAACTAGGAGCCAGTGCAAATGTATTTGCGCTTGATCTAAAACCGTTTATTGCAAACAATTCCGACAAACTGTATATGACCCTCCTGCCCGAGGGTCTAGGAACAGCTGATGATGCCAGGCCTGAAGATTTGACAGGGAAAGAGTTGGAAGAGTTTTGGCATAACATTGGATTGAAAACAATGTCGTGCCTCACAAATGACGCCGCCTCAACAGGCATGCAGACGATACTAATTTCGCTTTATTTGCCCTCCAGCAATCCGGAAGAAGTCTTCTCTGCTGAGTTCCTGAAAGGCTTTCTGGGTGGGTTTGTAAGCGGCTGCAAAAGAGTGGGGTGCGTTTGGATTTCTGGTGAGACGCCGCAGCTCAAAGGTAAGATATGCGAGGGAAAATTAGACATTGCCGGAGCATTGTTTGGAATAATGCCAGCCGGTTTGGACCCTATAGATGGCACTAATTTAGCCGCAGGCAATCAGATTGTGCTGATTGAAAGTTCCGGACCCCACGAAAACGGCTTCACCGCTTTGCGAAAACTGGCTACCCAGCTGCCACAGGGATACAGAACCAAGTTACCTAAAGGACAAGAATACTGGCAAGCAATAAATGCGCCTTCGAATTTGTACACTCCGCTTGTGCAAAATATTCTGGCAAAAGGTATTAATGTCACGAGCATCGAGAACATAACGGGTCATGGTTGGCAAAAACTGATGCGGTCGCAAAAGCCGCTTCGTTACGTCATTGAGAAGATGCTGCCCGTTCCACCCGTATTTGAATTTATAGAAAACACAAGTGGTAGCAGCAAAAAGGAAATGGTTGAGATATTCAATTACGGAGCCGGATGTGCGATTTTCGTCCCCGAAAAAGCGGACGCAGATGAAGTTGTAAAAATTGCTGGGGAGTTGAGGCTGAATGCGATTCATGCCGGCAAAGTGGAATCAGCTGCCAGCCGAGAAGTCTTCATAGAGCCAATTTCAGTGCATCTAAGCTCGGATAGTTTTGTCCTGGCACGTGAATAAAGTGGCCTGCAAATGCGTAGGGCTTTTGAAATGCGTTGGGACTTTTTTAAAATGCATTGGGAATTTTTAAATGATACGATCCATATTAAAGCGTGGTGAATCTCTTTTAAATAAAAAGAGCGATTTGGTTACGGACATAAATTCCGAATCGGAAGTGGTCAGAGAATTATGCGAAACTTTGACAGCTGTTCAACAACTTTATGATTTCACCCGCGGCAGTGGCATTTCAGCCCCACAGATCGGATACTTAAAGCGCATTAGCGTAGTTGAATTCGAAGGTGCGCGAAGCGTATTGATTAATCCAGAAATTATTGAACACTCTAAAGAAAGCGAATTTATTCGCGAAGGTTGCTTAAGCTTTTTCGATGTTCGCGGCAACGTTGACCGCTACAAATCAGTCCGTGTGCGCGCCTCAGATGAATCAGGTAAAGTCACTGAAATATCCGCGACCGGAAGTTTCGCGATGCTTCTTCAGCACGAAATCGATCACTTAGATGGAATTTTGTATGTACAACGATTGCAAAAGGGCGAAGCTGATCTTTATCCCATAGCCGGCATGCCCGCCATTCCCTAATTTTCTTGCGACTCAAAACCCCATAATAGTCAGATTTTTTGCACTTCCACGCTCCACGAGGGTTGAACTTTTTTCGCTTTTGCACGTTGACTGAATTGAGAACAAATTTGGGACAGCATCAAAATCGAAAAAATAAAGGGGCTATCGGCTATGACTATTCATTTTATTAGGAGATACATTCAACTCCTTGAGGAAGGACAAATTTTCACGACGCGTGATGTGTTGCAATTTGGGCAGCGAGGGGCTGTAGATAAGGTGCTCTCGCGGTTAGTTTTTGCAGGGAGAATTCGGCGCCTGGCGCGCGGTGTGTTTGTGAAAGATAGTACTTTTTTACGACAGTTTTCGGATTTAGAAATTGCTACTGCTAAGGCGCAAGCTTTTGGTCGCAGAATATTGCAGGCTCCATTGCCTGTCATTCACAACAACAACCCTAAATTCGGTAAGCCAGTTTGCGACAAAACATTTTATATAGATGGCCATTCCAGCAAATTCAAAATTGGCGAAACTACGATTACGTTTAAACATTCTGCTCCGCGCAAACTGAAGCTAACGGAGACAAAGGCAGGCGAAACTGCAAGAGCGTTGTGGAATATGGGCCAAATGCTCGTTGATGGCTATACGCTTATGAACGCGACGACCTGGTTCTTGTTCACCAGAAATGACAGCATCATCTTCCGCAAAAACATGCGTTGGATGCCTGCTTGGTTGAGCGATCAGGTAAAGCCGCGCTATTGGGATTGTGATTACGATAAACGCAAAGTTACAATTTAGGCAACGCGAATTTGCCAATTAGGCAACGCGAAGTTGAAATTTAGCCTTTGCGGATTTCCCAGAAATCATCGCCTAATGCGTTCCAAGGCAAACGATGTTCATCGGGAGCGTTCGCATCAAAATGCTGATTGACGAAGTAGATCATGCTTGCTGGATTCTGCCAAACGTTGGCTAGTCCGTGGGCTACTCCGCGCGGAATGTAGAGAGCCTGTGCTCTGCCGGCGCCTAATACGAAACGCATTGTTTTGTTGTAGGTGGGTGAGCCTTCGCGCGCATCGAATAGTCCAATCAACAAGCGATCGTATGGATTGATAAACCAAACATCTTCTTGGTTGTAGTGAATGTGAAAGGCTTTGATTGTGCCAGGAAGCATCTGCGAGAAAGTGCTCTGTTTAACTTTGAATTCGGGCAATATAACGAGGCAGCCGTTGTCATCAAAGCGCACAATTTCAGCAAGTCCACCACCATCATCAACGAACAAGTTGAGGTTGATGATTTGAACACCTTCAATAGGAATTTTTTTTGAATAGTCTTGAGTAGAAAGGTCGGATCGATACTCGAGTCCAATAGATTCTTTCGTTAGCGGTTTAAGCATGTCTAGATTTGCACTCACGCGGAGGGACGGGTCGAAGCCTGGCTTCTTGAATACGAATGTGAATATACCAGTAGCCTGTCTAAGCCATCAACTATGGTCTTCACATCTTTGCTAGCTTCGAACGGGCTGGCGAATCGCACGCAGTTGCAAGTAGGCATTCAAGGATTCCTGCCAGGTCGGCAATTCCCGCCCAATTGTGTGTATAAGGGTGGTTTTGTCCAAAACGGAATATTTGGGACGCGTAGCGGGGCGAGGCATGTCCTTGGTTTCGATTGGAACTACCTTAACCCTGTCGTGAACGATCGCTCGTGCAAACTCGCACCAGTTGGTCACGCCGTCATCCGTGGCGTGATAAACGCCGTAGCGCTCAGTTGGAATTAAATCCGCAATAATCTCGGCCAAACTCAACGTACAGGTTGGTGAGCCAAATTGATCGGAAACAACTCTTAACTGCTCCTGCTTTTCTGCTAATCCGAGAATTGTCTCAACAAAGTTTTTGCCGTGTGGTCCGTAAAGCCAACTCGTACGCAGAATGTAAAAACGCGTCAGATGTCGCATTACAGCTCTCTCACCAGAAAGTTTTGATTTTCCGTAAATCGAAAGCGGTCTGGTAGCATCCCAAGTTGTGTAGGGCTGGGTTTGTTCGCCATCGAAGACGTAATCTGTGCTTACGTACAAAAGTGGGACATTTAAAGCATTACAAGTTACGGCAATATTCTCTGTGCCATAGCCGTTAATCAGGTAAGCGAGATTTGCCTCAGATTCAGCCTGGTCTACTTTCGTATAGGCTGCGCAGTGAATGACTAGATCCAGCTTCTTTTGGGCTCCCAGAGCATCCCGTACATGCGCGAAATTCGTGATATCGAGCTGCTCTTTTGGCATGTCCACAACTTCGTGACCTCGACTTTCGAGGCACGGCGAAACAGCCATTCCCAGCATGCCACCAGCACCGGTGATTAATACCTTCATAGTTCCCTTCATGAGCAGTTTGAGCTACACAATAGTGTAACCACTTTACTGCTTTTCACATGCAGGGATGCGATGTATGACGCGTTGGTATTGCGTCTTTTTTACACCGGCGTCACAACCGGCGGGCTAATCGGTACAGTCGGCTGACTGGTCACGGCTTGCACCCAGTTCTGGTTTTGTTTGTACCAGTTAATCGTGCCGCGGATTCCGGTTTCAAATGTATATTTCGGCTCCCAGCCAAGTTCATTCTGAATCTTTGCGGAATCAATGGCATAACGGCGGTCATGACCGAGTCTGTCATCTACATATTTGATTAGAGATTCTGGTCTGCCCAGCTCAGATAAGATCAGTTTAGTGATCTCAATATTTTTACGTTCGTTGTTGCCGCCGATATTGTAGACCTCACCAGGTTGTCCTTTATGGAAAACCAAATCAATTGCAGAGCAATGATCTTCAACGTGTAACCAGTCGCGAATGTTCAAGCCATCTCCATAGACAGGCACTTGTTTGTTGGCAAGGGCATTCGCTATGAACAATGGAATTAGTTTTTCCGGAAACTGGTATGGGCCGTAGTTGTTTGAGCATCGAGTAGTCATAACCGGCATTCCGAACGTATGGAAGAAGGCTCTGCAAACCAAATCAGCGGCCGCCTTGCTGGCTGAATAAGGGCTGTTTGGTGCGAGTGGAGTTTCTTCAGTGAAATAACCTTCCGGTCCTAGTGAACCGTAAACTTCATCCGTTGAAACTTGCAAATAACGTATTCGATAGGTGGCACCACCAGTAGTGCTTTCTTGCTTGCCATAACGAAGCGTTGCGTCCAGAAGCACTTGCGTGCCAAGGACATTCGTTTTTACGAAGACGCTCGGATCAAGTATTGAGCGATCAACATGCGACTCGGCTGCCAGATTGATAACGCCATCTATCGGACCGAACTTCTGTCCGGAGATAATCTCATTGACCAACTTTACGTCGTCTATTGAGCCACGCACGAATTTGTAGCGTGGATCCTTTTCGATATCGGACAGATTCTCGGGATGCCCAGCGTAAGTAACCGCATCCAAATTGATGATTGTGTAGTTCGGGTACGTTTTCAGAAAATGGCGAACCAGATTGCTGCCGATGAAACCCAATCCACCAGTCAATAGTAGCTGCATTTATAAAGTCTCCCCACTGCCTTCGTCAGCCATTAAGCGCACATCGCGATCTCTTAAGGCTAGCTGATTGTCCTTTGAAACCTTACTTCAGGCCAACCTGAAACGGATTTTGAAAAATGTAATGTTGGAGCGGAGTTGCAAAGAGAACCGTTGGAGAGTTGGCGGATTTCAAGCACTCAAAGAATCACTTGAAAATTCCAAGCGGACATAAGCTATTTCTTAGGACCACTTAACGAGGCGGCTAGTGTATCAAAAACACGTTTTTTGCTTTGCCCGATTTTCAGTCCAACTTCGGACGTCAGGAAAATCGGGAAAACGAGACAAGGCGTTGGGTTGGCAAGTCTCAGAACGCGGAGCGGCAGAGGTTTGCCGGCGCACGTTCACATAAGTCCTACCTAAGCGCGGCGGCGGATTAGGTGCGCGGCGATTCTTAGGTAGGCGAGGGACATGAGACCGATGTAGGCGAAGGGGTCAAGGTACCAGCGGCCATTGCGATAGTGCTTATACCAAAAGCGATACAAGCCTCGGTGGGACGACAAGATCATTTTCACCTTCACTTGTTTTATGGACTGGCCATAGTGGTGAAGAACTTGTGCAGTAGGCGTAAACCAGATTTCCCAGCCGGCATTTTTGACGCTATAACACCAATCTACTTCTTCGAAAAGCATGAAATAGCCTTCGTCTAGATATCCGATTTGATCGAAGACGGAGCTTCGAATTAGGAGGCAAGCTCCCTCCGGTTGATCGACTTGTCGCTCGTCATCGTGCTGCCAATCGAGCATTTTGTATTCGCGGAATTTCTTGACGTTCGGCATTAGGCGACTTAATCCAAGCAACTCAAACAACATGCCTGAAAAGCTCGGAAAGGCACGGCAAGAGCGTTGGATGCTGCCATCAGAATTCAATAACTGCGGTGCTACGACTGCCGCTTTGGGATGTGCGTCCAGGAAGTCCATTAGCGTACTCAAGGCACCAGGCTTCACTTCGGTGTCTGGGTTTAATAGAAGAATATATTCGGCACTCACCATATTTAGTGCCTGGTTATTGGCCTTTGCAAAACCAAGATTTTCTTGATTGGCGGTTAGTTTCACCCAAGGAAATTCATTAGCCACAAGTTCAGCAGAGCCATCGCTTGAGTTATTGTCAACAACAAAAACAGAGCAGTTCGAATCGCTTAGACCAGAACGAACGAGGTCTGTTTTTAAAGTGAGAAGGCATTGCCTCAAGAGCTGAGCAGTATTCCAGCTCACAATCACGACTGCCAGACGCAATGTCGTTTGCAACCGTTCTCCTGACTCTTTTGATGCTTGTGATGGAATTGGCGCCAAGTTCTGAAGTACCTTCCTTCGAAAGGATAACAAAGATAATCAAATAACTCAGTTACTAAGTGCAATTAATGGATAGCATTGAAGCGTCTGCCCAAACCACGTAATATTGACGACATGTTTTGGAAGCGAGTCACTGACTTCCTTTTATCAGCAATCCTTTTATTAGGCCTGTCGCTGGGACTATTGGTCGTGGCGATTGCAATTTCGATTGATTCGAATGGCGGTCCCATTTTTAAACAAAAACGTATCGGGCGAGGCGGGCAATTGTTCGATATTTATAAATTTAGAACAATGAGAATAGGTACCCCCGATCTTCCGACCGATCAAATGCTGCAATTGCCTAGCCCAGTTACCAGAGTGGGTTCGTTTTTGCGCAAATACAGTCTTGATGAACTGCCGCAACTAGTAAATGTCTTGATCGGCCAAATGAGTTTGGTGGGACCACGTCCTGCCCTCTACAACCAGACGGAACTCACGGCCAAGCGCGAGGAAGTGGGTGTGCTAAACTTTCCGCCCGGTATCACCGGTTGGGCTCAAATCAATGGCCGTGACGAGCTACCGGACGATGTTAAAGTCGAAGCGGACAAGTGGTACTGCGACAACTGGAGCTACTGGCTGGATTGGCGCATTATTTTTTCGACGTTCGGAGCAGTTCTGAGCAAACGCGGAGCAGTATGAGGGGACCGGTGACACAAATATGAAAGGCTTGATTTTAAGCGGCGGCAAGGGCACGAGAATGCGCCCTATTACCCACACAGCAGCAAAACAATTGCTGCCCGTGGCGAATAAGCCAATTTTGTTCTATGCAGTTGAAGCTCTTAAGTCGGCTGGCATCGTGGACATCGGTATCATCATTAGCCCTGAGACAGGGGAAGACGTTAAAGCTACAGTCGGAGATGGCAGTCGTTGGGATTTGAAAATCACCTACATCCTGCAAGATCTGCCCCTTGGACTAGCTCATGCCGTAAAGACTGCAAGACCATTCCTTCAAGACGACACGTTCGTTATGTACTTGGGCGATAACTTAATCAAAGATGGTGTGGCACCTCTCGTTGATCGTTTCAACAAAGCGAAAGTTGATGCGTTTCTTCTTCTCAAAGAAGTGGCAAATCCGAGTTCTTTTGGGGTTGCTCAACTAGCTCCGGATGGACGAATTATTTGTCTTGAAGAAAAACCAGCTAAACCAAAATCGAATCTGGCACTTGTAGGTGTCTATCTTTTCAACAACAAGATTCATAAGGCAATCGACGAAATCAAACCGAGCCGTCGTGGCGAGTTGGAAATAACTGATGCCATCCAGCGTTTGATCGATACTGATTTCCATGTGGGCAGTTATGTTCTTACGAGCTGGTGGTTGGACACCGGAAAGAAAGACGACATGCTCGAAGCCAATCGCGTTGTTCTCGACGAAATGAGCGACGTCTCCATGCTGGGCGAACTCCGCGACGGATCGCGCATCTCCGGCCGTGTGCATGTTGGCAAAGGATCGATTTTAAAAAATTGCACCGTCCGCGGCCCGGCAATGATCGGTGATGACTGCGTTCTAGAAAATAGCTACGTCGGCCCATTCACTTCCATTGGTGATGGCGCGCGCGTTACACATGCTGAAATCGAACATTGCATCTTGCGTGAAAAATGCCAGATCGTAGATTTCCACGGACGCATTGAAGACTCTCTCATTGGCGTAAACGTGGAATTAAGTAGAAGCACTTACAAACCAGTTGCTTTCCGGCTTATGCTCGGCGACGACAGCAAAGTCGAAGTCGTCTAGTTTGTTGAAGTCGTTTAGTACAAAGTCGAAGTCGTCTAGTTTGTTGAAGTCGTTTAGTGCAAAGTCGAAGTCGTCTAGTTTGTTGAAGTCGTTTAGTACAAAGTCGAAGTCGTCTAGTTTGTTGAAGTCGTTTAGTGCAAAGTCGAAGTCGTCTAGTTTGTTGAAGTCGTCCAATCCTTTTAGAAATTGAAATCGGACCAAGCGTGTAACACTCGTGTAACTCTCGTATCGTATTTTGGATGTCCTGACCCAAAGGGACCCACCAACTTATTGATAGAGGACCATCACGATGGCTGATCACATAGAAACAATTACTAGAAACATAACAGCAGACGAAGTGGCTCTGCGCACCGCTCTGACTGAAGATAACAAAAGAGGCATGTCGAGGTCCGAGGAACTAGGTTGGGACCATAAACTTGATGATGCCGTAGATAAATTGCGAACCGATGCCGCCAAAATTTCCATGACAGATGCCCGCGCGGTGTTCAACTCTTTGAAGGGACAAGAAGAGCATCCGCTAGTAAAAATGGACGATGGGCATCTTGTTTTTGACAACACCAGGTACCAGGAAGAAAAGGCCGGTAAAAAAGCTCATCGTTTCTGGGAAAAACTTCACGATCTGAAGCCGTAAGCTTCACCTGTCCTGGAATCGATGTCACCTGCCACCACAGCTACGACATCGCCTCCAGGGCAGAGTTTATTTGCTGCCATTGACGGAACCGGGTCCTTCGTCACTTGCAGCAATATGTTGCAACAGCCGTGGAACGGGGTCCTTCGCAGCTCATGCAACAACGCGTAAAGGCAAGCGTAGCCAGAAACAGCTACCCTTGCCTTTTTCGCTTTCTACACCAATGCTGCCTCCGTGCTGCTCGATAATGGCTTTGCAAATCGGCAGTCCGAGTCCAGTGCCTCTTTTAGAATCGGCATCATCTTCTTTAACTTGCTGGAATCGCTCAAATATTCGGGCTTGATCTTCAGCTGATATGCCTCTACCTTGATCGGCTATGCGCAATTCAGCCCAGTCGCTATCAGCCTTTCCGGTAATAACTATCGCGCTCCCTTTCGGCGAAAACTTGAGTGAATTCGAAAGAAGATTGATGATCGCTTGCACCAATCTATCCCCATCCGCTTTAACTTGCACGTCGGGTACTTCGACTTTAATTTCGATACCTAAATCCTCGGACTGCAATTTAATCGCTTCCACAGATGTCTCTACCAATGAGTTTAAAGACACGTCTTTAGCATTAACAATAAGGTTGCCCGATTTTATGCGTTCAAGATCGAGCAAATCGTGAATCAATCCGATTAGCCGATCGATGTTTCGGTTAGCTGAACTTAGCTTGCGCTGTCCCTTTTCGTTCAGTTCTCCACAAATACCTGATTCGAGCAAATCCAAAAATGTTTGTATTGAAGTTAATGGCGAACGCAAATCGTGGCTAACCATCGAAACGAATTCCTGTCGAACCCTCTCCACAGCTTGCCTTTGGCTAACATCAGCAATCACGACCAGAAATCGCGGTCCTGTGGTTGCAGTAAACTCGGTTAGACTAACTTCCGCAGGAAATGCAGTGCCACCATATTTAATGCCTGCAAGTTCCCATGTTCCAGCTTGCGCACGCAAAAACAATTCTTTATTGAATTCATCAATAGCGTCTTTCGTAGAGCTATCCTTAGAGCTACTCTTAGAACTATCTTTAGAGTTTTTCGGGGGATTATCCGAGTGAAATAGTATCCCGACCTGCTGTCCGTCCAGCTCCGTCGTTGAACGACCAAACATCTGTCTGACGAACGGATTCGAAAATTCGATCAACCCATCGCTGTCGATAATCAGCAATCCAATTGGAAGGCTCTCTACAATGAGTCGGACACGGGCTTCTGCTTCTTGCAATATTTTTTCGGTTTGCTTGCGTGCGGTTATATCGTGAGCAATGCAAAAGAATGTTTGATCTTCTTGAGACCATCGCGCCGACCACATTGTGTCAACTTCCCGCTTGTCGGTGCGAATTACTTGTGTTTCAATCGGTTCTTCCCGAATACCAGATCTGATATCTCTCATGGCGTTTATCGCTCTTTGTTTATCTGCTTCGGCGATCAAATCCAAATAGTTTCTACCGATTAGATCCGCAGGATCATATCCCCAGGCCTCGCGCGCTGCCGGACTTACACGCGTAAATTTACCGCTGGAGCTGAGTGAACAAATCACATCCATCGCTTTATCTATAATTGCGCGCTCTTGTCTGGTTGCAAGCGCTAATGCTTCTGCCATATCGTGAAAGGTGTGATCGATCTTCGCGATCTCATCATCTCCAACTAAGGTTGGATTGAGTGGCACATTGCCACCGAGGCGAACAATATTATCCATAAGAACATTAAGGCGCCTGGTAATTCCAATGTTGAAGATGGACGCAACTGCAAGCGCCAATAGTATGTTGAGCACAACCGCAGACTTAATCAAAAGCTCTATTTGATCTCTATGTTTACCCTCTGCTTCGAGTTGCGTTGCTTCTGCACTGTGTTCGGCTGCACTCAGGAGATCGCACTGATTTAGCAACTTCTGGCCAAGCAACTTTGTATGTCTGAACGCACGCAAAGCCCCCATTTTATTGCCGTCTTCAAACAATTGTTTGCTCGTATCCCAAGCAGCCGTTAGCTGTTGTTGTAATTCATCGCACTCCGCAAAAGCTTTTCGCTCCTCTTCGTTGCTGGCAACGAACCTTTTGATCGCATCCGACTCTTCATGCGTACTCACCGAGAGCATGTCCAATCGTTTTTGTACTTCTTTGTCCTCAAATCCGGCCGTCCTGGTAATTGAAGCGATGATGGATTCCATGCTTCGATCCATCACATTGCGGAGCATACGATCAAGATGCCTGTAGATTTCCCTGGCATGCACCTGACGTATTTCTTCTTGCTCGACCTGCTGACGAAGCGTCACCAGGATGTACACAAAGACAAGCTGAAAGGCAAGGGGCACGGCAATCAAGATAAGTGCTTTTTGAAAGAGACTTAAATTCAGACGCATCACCAAACGGCCCTTGCTGAATATATAAATACCAAATCAAGTTCTAAAGAGGATATGCACCTTGAAGGGATTTTCGAACCGCCATGATCTTACGCGTGCCAGCACTCAGGTACAATTCATTAGCCTCTATTATTTGGAGCTGCAAGCAAATTATGGCCAAAATTTTGATAGTAGAGGATGATGCATCCGTCGCTGAGAATGTGCAGGATTTTCTTGTATCCGAAGGCAATGTCGTTGAAATTGCAGCTACGGCAGAAAACGCACAGGAGTTGGTCAAAAGCTTTCCGTATGATCTGATTATTCTCGACTGGTCATTGCCAAAGTTATCCGGCGTAGGATTTCTTCAGCAATATAGAGCAGCCGGCGGCAACCTACCAGTGCTCATGTTAACCGGGAAAGAGAGCATCACTGATAAAGAAGTCGGACTCGATTCTGGTGCCGATGACTATATAACTAAGCCATTTCACCTGCGCGAATTGTCGGCTAGAATTCGTGCACTTCTGAGGCGTCCCAATACTCAAATTGGCACCGTCATATCGATCGCAGATCTCGTAATTGATACCGTCGCTCGGACAGTCACCAAAGGCGGACAGCCAGTTGAATTGCTTCCTAAGGAATACGCTCTGCTCGAATTGTTCTTTCGAAACCCCAATCAATATTTCGATGGTGATTCTATCCTCGAACGCGTTTGGCATTCCGAAAGTGACGCTGGCCCTGGCACGGTAAGAACAACCATGGCAAGACTGAGAAAGAAAATCGACACGGAAGGACGAGAGTCGATCATCAAAAACGACCGTGGATTCGGCTATAAACTGGAAACCATTTAGACATTTTCGTCGCTGTAACACTCATGTAATTTTCGTATCGTAAATTTACGGTACTTTCAAAAACGCCTCTGGCAAACACTTACTAACACCACACACATTGACCACAGCGAAACGAAGAGTTGTTGAAACTCAGCGTTAGACCCGGTCGCAACTCCGTTTCTTAAAGGGGGACGTATTTATCATGGCCAATAATACATTTGAAGTTCAGGACGGACGGCAGGAACAAGCTGCTTTCAGACCTACAGACAGAGCTATGGCGAGAATATCTAATGACGGTTACGCAGCCGGCTCAAACAAAATTCTCGAACAATCAGCGATCCAAAATAGCAATAGTGTCCAATCTCTTTTGCAGCCAGTTTCCTTCTTCGACAGCACAGCACCCCAACAATCACAATCAGAAGGATCTGCACTTAGCCCCACCTCTTCTGTTTACAGCAGCAGTGATGCCACCACTACCCCAACAAATTCCATTGGTGGCGATGCCGCGACCTCACTTATGAATCTATTCGCACAACAAGATCAGATGATTGCCTCCAATCCTAATGATTCAGGCCTAATGAGTTTCATGGCACAACAAGATCAATATGCATTTCAAGCCCTGGGTCTTAACTCACAAACCGATGCGGCAACCCAAACACCAATAGGCGATGCCGCAACCCAAACTCCAACAGGTGATGCAGCAAATCAAACACCGACAGGCGATGCCGCCTCCCAAATTCAAGTCGGCGATGGAACCTCCAACATCCTACCCATCAACGAGACATCCAGCGTTCTAGGATTGCCGCCAGGTGTTGATACAGGCGGCACTCAAACGCAATCCGGTACCGATGGACAAACGCAAACCGGAACTGATGGTCAAACTCAAACAACCGGCACTGATGGACAAACAATCCCCACGGTTGGAGATGCCTTAAAAACAGGTTTAACCAACCCAATTGGAGGAGCCGTGGAACTTGGTATGGCAGCAGGTCTTCCTCAACCAGCCAGCCCGGATGCAGTCGGCAATGCTTTAAAAACCGGTTTGAAAAATCCAGTCGGCGGATTGGTTGAACTTGGTCAAGCTGCGGGTCTTCCTCAACCTGAAAGTCCTTCGCAAGTCGCCAGCGCTCTTAAGACTGGTTACACCAATCCAAAAGCAGGACTCGAAGCGTTGGGTCTTCCAGACGTTCCGCTACCAAACGTACCTGCGCCGGCAACAGTCGTCAGCGACGTTAAGACCGGTCTTTCTAACCCGAGCCAAGGTCTCATAGACCTGTCCAACGATCTCAATCCATTCAATTGGTAATAGTTTCTCGTCCGAGCGCAACGACATAACCCCATACAAAAAAATGTGTTGCGCTCTTTGTTTCCAATTCACTTTAAAGGACCCACCCATTATGTTTAACAACGAAAGCCACTCTCAAAAAATTCTGGAATCCCTAGTTGGATGCTTGTTTGCAAAACGACCCGTCCCGGAAAAAACACCTGTTCAATTTGAACGAGTCCAAAAAGGACCAGAACCAGCAACCCTACCGCCCCGCAATAATGAACGGAAAATGTTTGATTCCGAGCGCGGCTATCGGTACAGAGGTGTTGACGGTTGGAAATTCCAAGGCTACGAGCCAAACGGCAATATGGTCTTAACGACAGACCTGTATAAACAAGTCAGTCTCTTGGAACTGCGCTCGCTTAACTACGAGCTAAATATGGGAGAGGAGCCAAGGATAGGAAACTACTACGTAATACGTCGCAGTAGTGGTGCGTTTGAGAAGTTTTTGTACCAAGGAATCAACCCTGCTACTCAAAAGCTCATGATGCTCAAGCCGAAAGGCCACACAGTATCAGTCAGCGAGGCAGATCTAGCTCAAGAAAATTGGAACTGGAATCAGCCCTGGCAAATGATGTCCGCTGGATGAGAAGGACAGATAGCCAAGCTGATCGTAAACTCGGATAATCAACAAGATGTCGGCACTTTGATGGTGCCGACATCTTCCTATATCTTCGCGAGCGTTTCAATCAATCGATCGATTTCGTCAATCGTGTTGTAATGCACCATGGCGATTCTGAATAATCCGGTTTCTTCTAGTTTCAATTGCTCAACCAAACTGAGTGCATAACAATTGCCTCCAGTCATAAAGATCCCGCACTCACCGAGCAAACCAGTAACCTCACCGGCGGTTTTGCCTTTCATCGTGCAGGCAATCGTCGGTGTCCGTTCGTTTTGCGTATCACCAAGTTGTATGCCATAAACCTTGATGTTCGGCAGCTTAGCAAGTCTGTTCAGAACTCCCTCAGTAAGTGTCTTTTCGTATTCTTTTATGGCAGTCATTGCAGAAACGATTTTTTGCCGACGAGTATTCGCATTCGGATTAACGCGCTTACCGAGTTCGGCAAGATAATCTAAACCAGCAACGAGACCAGCTAAGCATTCGTGGTTTTGCGTTCCTGTTTCCCAACGATAAGGAAGTTCTTCTGTTGCCGGACGCACCTTGTATGGCTTAAGGCGAGTGAGATGTTCTCTCTTACCGTAAATCATGCCCAAATGTGGTGCAAAGAATTTGTACGGTGAACAGGCCAGGAAATCGCAGTTGATTTTGCGCACATCGATTGGTCCATGCGGTGCATAGTGCACAGCATCAATGAACACGAGAGCTCCAACTGAATGCGCCAGCTCAGTGATCTTGTTTATGTCGTTGATGGTGCCAACCGCATTGGATGCATAACCGACTGCAACCAATTTCGTTTTCGGATTGATGATCTGCTTTAAGGCATCAAGATCAAGTGTGCAATTATCGACGCGAATAGGTATCTTTCTTACAACAATGCCGAGTTCTTCAAGCGACTGCCATGGAGCGATATTCGCCTCGTGGTCCAGCATTGAAATGACAACTTCGTCACCTTTATTGAGTTCACGCAAGATCGATCGGCTCAAATGGAAAGTGAGCGTCGTCATGTTCGGCCCGACTATAACTTCGTCGGCATCACAACCTAAGAAATCTGCAAGTGCCGAATGCGCATCTTCAATGATCGCATCGCTGCGTTCACCGGTTAGATAACTGCATTGAAAGTTAGCGTTGGACTCTTTGTAGTATTTGACCACAGCATCTATTACGCGCTGTGGAACTTGCGTTCCGGCGGCGCCATCGAAAAACATAACTTGCTTTCCGTCTTGCTGCATCTCAAGCGCCGGAAATTGAGCTCGTGCCCAGGCGACATCTACGTTTGCGAGGGTTTGGGGAACCTGCACAGTATTGACCATCTTCGCCCCCTGTTCATGAAAACAACGAGGCAGAAGTATAGCAAACGAAGATTATGCCGCGACTAACAACGATGTAGCCGTAATCTATTTTTCAGTTTTGACGTTCTTGTGAAGGAAGACGAGCATATCGTGTCCGATTGCATCACTGTATTCTTCCAATGCGAAGTGCCCTGTGTCTAATAGATGCATTTCGACATTTTTCAAATCGCGTTTATATGGGTAAGCACCAATCGGCGGGAAGATCTCATCGTTGTTGCCCCATTCAATGAGCATAGGTGGTTGATGTTTGCGGAAATAAGCTTGCCATTCCGGATAGTGCGGTGGGTTCGTTCCGTAACTCAGGAACATCTTTAATTGGATGTCCTTATTGCCAGGTCTATCCATGAGAGCTTGATCGATCGTCCAATTTTCAGGGCTAATCAATTCGGCATTGCGAGCACCATTCAGATATTGCCATTTCGTTGCGTCGATCTCAAAGGTTTTTCTCAAAGCATCGCCGTGCTCAGTATCAGGATTCTTCCAATATGCTTTTAATGGATCCCAGAATTTGCAGTCCAGACCTTCGTCGTATGCGTTTCCATTCTGAACGATAATTGCCTGAACTCTCTCAGGATACTTAGAAGCAATTCGGTATCCGACCGGTGCACCGTAATCCATAACGTAAAGGCTAAATTTCTTAACGCCAACCTTATCTAGAAAGTGATCGATGATGTTGGCATAGTTATCAAACGAATAATCGAACTTCTTTATATCCGGCTGGTCGCTGAAACCGTAACCGGGATAATCCGGTGCGATCACGTGGTAATCCTTAGCCAGGATCGGAATCAAATGACGAAACATATGAGATGACGTTGGAAAGCCGTGCAAAAGAAGAACGGTAGGCTTATCAGTAGGACCAGCTTCGCGATAGAAGATTTTCACTCCATCGACATCTACAGTTTTAAAGTGTGTTGCCTGGATAGGTGAACTGGGTGCTTCAGCTTTAGGCGTAGCAGCAGCTAACGAACTACTTCCCAAACCCACGGTCGACAGACTAATTAGAAGGCTGAGGGCTAGATGTGTCCATTTCATTTTATTTCTCCATGAGGCTGCCTAAAAGATACTCTCTTGACTGCAGTTTATGGCAAATGAAACTGACGGTTAATTAGAACGTTCGTTATAGCGATGAGAAACATACGTTGGTACAGCCGGCACTGATTGCGTGATCGCCTGATCCTCACGTTCATCATACTGACCAGATATGCCGTACTTCGGTCTGCTGGAGCCTTTGACGCTGAGCAAATACTTGATGCGATGGCAAACACGATAGAGAAAAAGAAGAGGGCGTTCGAAGAGGGGAACTTTGTCGAACTCACCAATTACGGATCGCAATCGCACAGTTTGACGTTGCAATTCTATTTGCTCTGGAGATATAGTTTTTTGTAGCATTGGTTTTTTAATTTGAGTCTGCATTGGCAAAATCTCCACTCCGAGCCTGTTTCCTGAGAGAATGATTTCAATCTACATTTTTGCTGTGACCGATATGTGACAAATGATCGTTGGGAAAAATATTTTTCTATGCCTCGATTTGCAATTCTTGAACACAATCATCTAGATCTCCATTGGGATCTGATGTTGGAATTACCCGACACACTCAAAACGTTCAAACTTAGCTCAAAACCAGCTTGCAACACGATCGCACAAATCAAGTTGCAACCTGATCACCGCAAAGTTTATCTCGATTACGAAGGACCAATTAGTGGTGATCGTGGTTCGGTTACGCGATGGGATTTTGGAACATTCGAATGGTTGCAACAAAATGATGAGCATATAAAAGTACGCCTTTCAGGAAACAAATTGATTGCCATTGCGGAAATCTATCTCACCGCGTCTGATCAATGGGAATTGAATTTACAAGGCTCTGCGTGATTTGCTTGATTTTTCGCTCAGTTAACTAGCCATGCTCGGCACCCAACGTTTGCCGTCGAATTCGACCCAGTTGCCTGTGCCTTCTTGAAGATTGCGGAGATATTGCACCCAGAAGCGTGGTGAACCTTCTTTTGTTCTGACACCGGATATGATGCCCGGGTTGCCGGATTGATCGTGGCATATATCAACAATAAAAAAGTTTCTGCCGCTCGTTGCTAGCAGTTGGTTTAATTCATTTATTTCGCAAGCGAACAAATCACGGGCTTGCGTGGAGAGAAGAGCAGTCTTGCTATCTTGATCCAGTTTGCAGATGGCGGATGTCCATTTGCAATCGGTTAAGTCTTGAAAAATGTCTCGGGCTATTGCATTGGCGCTTGGCGGCATCTCGTAATTCAGGATGCTGTCTGAGAGCTCGCTGGCGTTATCAATAAAAGTCATGGGTTGCGAGTTCATTGTGCGCCTCCAGATGGCTGAATTAGTAAGGTGTTCCGTCGATGAATAGACAATAATTCCTACCACGTGACAATTCGGTGGCAGGTCCGTGGCAGTTCTGTGACATTGGGGCGAATTAGATTAAATGCCTGGAATCGAATAGAATGCCAGCACCGACTTCCCCCAGGTACAATCGATGAAACCATTGGTCTTTCAAAGAGCATCCTTAGCACTCGCTATGGTGGCTATTTCCAATTTTGGCTTGGTTGCAATGAAGCAAGCCTTCGCCGCCTCAGAAGGTGCCGTATCGACCGCGGTTGGCCTCCCTAATCAGGAAGAGGCTTATTGTCAATCCGGCGAAAATGCCTTGAAGGTTGGCGACTATCCTCGTGCTGAAAGGCTTTTCCTTGAGTGTTTGCCTGGCGCAAAAAAATCAAAGGGCACCGAGGGAATGGTTCACCAGGGGCTGGCGGAAGCTTACATATGGCAAAGCAAACTTTCTCAGGCAGCTTCAGAAATAAAGAAAGCCTATTCCCTCGTCTCTTCTGCTTACGGAAAGGAATCCGCTCAAATGGCGCGAGTGTTGGATGGATACGCCTACCTTTACTTTGGACAAGGCAGATTAGACAAAGCGATTGAATCCTGCCGAGATGAATTAACTATTCGAGCCAAACTGCCCGATCTGAAGGAGCTAGCAGAAGCCCAGGCCAACCTCGCCTACTTCCTAGAAACTAATGGTGTCTATGTCGAAGCAGCAAAAGTTTATAGTGAAGCCCTCCAAAATGTATCGAAATCCCTCGGCGCAAATTCTGTACCTGCAGCAGACATTATGGAACGCCTTGGAGTAGTTCTCCAGAAGTCGGGAAATGCAAAAGATGCTGTTCAGTACTTCAATTCTTCTCTCAAAATAAAAGAGTCACGACAAGCCGTTTATGGCATCTACACACCTAAGGACCTATTAACAGCCGTCTATTTTAGATATTTCGATGGCGCTCCCAATTGTTTGACCAACACAACGGGCGGTCAACTCCAAGAGACACTAACCGCTAATGGTGTCACTATTAATGCTACCCTTGTCTCATCTGGAACCGCTCAAGTTAAAACCACAAGAGCAAATGTTGTAATCACAAACAATAGCGGCAAAGAGATAAGCATTCTCAAACCAAGCGCCTTCCTCGTTGTTACGTCCCCCAAGCTGATGATAGTGCCGCCACTAAATGCAGAGCATCTCGCCACCAAAATTGAGAAGAAAGGCGAGAGTAAAGCTAAGTGGACTCGCTTCTGGGGAGAACAAGCAACAACTACAGCCACAACCACATACATGGGCAGTCCTCAATGGGGCTTCTTCCAGCCCGGTTACGGCTACGGCGGCTATGGTTACTCGAATCGAAACCGAAATGGATGGAACAACAACAATAATTTCAGCTATATGACCACTAGCATGCCGGACTACGAGGCGCGCGCCCGAGCCATGGCTAAAGCTCAAGCCATCCAAGAAAAGACTGCCGCTGCAGCAGATTCAGTTCGTTCAAACGCCCTGGGACCATCGACGATTCCCGCAGGCGGAGTGCTAGCAGGATGTCTCGATTTTCCAATGACGAAATTCAATTCAACGCTATTGCAAATTCCCGTTGGCAATTCTGTCTTCGAATTCCATTTTGAGTGACCCAATTTTGACTACTTCCAAAGCCGAATTTTAATAGGAGTTTGAAAGAATGGTTGTTTCCAATTTGACTACTAACTTGCTGTCGCCTTTCGATTTGGGCGGTCTAAAGCTAAAGAATCGCATAGTCCTCGCTCCCATGACACGCTCACGAGCGGGAGAAGAGAGGATCCCAAATGAACTTATGGCGAAGTATTACTGCCAAAGGGCGGCCGCCGGCCTGCTGATAACCGAAGCAACCGTTATAAGCAATCAAGCCAACGGGTGGATGAATACTCCAGGTATCTATAACGAAGCACAAAAGGAAGGATGGAAAAAATTGGTGGACGCTGTCCATAAGAAAGATGCACCTATCTTCCTGCAACTCTGGCACTGCGGACGGGCTTCACATAGTGACTTCTTCGACGGTAAACAACTTCCCGTAGCTCCTTCGGCAATTGCAATTGAAGGCGACACCATTCATACCGCGAAAGGAAAACAACCCTACGAAGTACCGCGCGCACTCGAAACCGATGAAATTCAAGGCATAGTTGAAGACTACATGTTTGCGGCAAACCGGGCTAAACAAGCTGGTTTCGATGGAGTTGAGATCCATGGCGCAAATGGCTATTTGATTGATGAATTCTTGCAATCAAGGACAAATAAGCGCACGGATCGCTATGGTGGCAGTGTAGAAAATAGATTCCGCTTTTTAAAGGAAATTGTTGAAGCGATTGCGACCATTTGGCCGGCTAATAGAATTGGTGTGAGATTGGCTCCAAATGGCAAATACAACGACATGGGCTCGACTGATTTTAGAGAAACGTTTTTATACGCGGCCCAGAACCTAGACAAATACGGTCTTGCCTATTTGCACCTGCTTAACGGCTTAGCCTTTGGCTTTCACGAACTGGGAAAACCAATGGAAATCAATGAATTCCGAAAAGTATTCAAAGGGCCATTGATGGGAAACTGCGGTTATACAAAGGAAACCGCAGAAGAAGACATCAAAAACAACAGCGCTGATCTAATCGCCTTCGGCCGCCCATTCATTAGCAATCCGGATTTAGTTGAACGCTTCACTAACAACTGGGAATTAAATCCGCCAGCAAGAATGAAGGATTGGTACTCGTTTACAGAAGAAGGTTACACAGACTTTCCAATTCATCCACCCGCTTAAATCTTCCGAAACATCATCGGAGCGAAAGTGATTTCACCAAAACTATGGCAACAAGGAGCAATATTGCTTGCGGTGCCATTGTTGTTGGAAATCGCTTTCGTGGAATAAGAAACAGTTCGACAAGGGGGAGTTCAACCAGAAAGACTACGCATCTTTGAGAACAATCATGTGATCGCGCAGGACAATCCATACGCACCACCTGAGCATTTGCACTATATGCCTCGCCATATGCGGCCACCCCATGTTGAAGGCTTCCACAAGAATTTGTTTGGGTCTGAGGGCAAATATCACCAACCTAGATGGCCAGGCGGTCAAGAGCGGCAGATGTATTCAGAAAATGTCGATCCATATTATTACGGCATTAGCCAAAATCCAGATGGGTCAAGAACCGTCGATTTTTACCACGGTTGCGCTGTAGATACTGATGGAAGCAGCTACCATCCCGAGGACGGAGATTGGAGACCTAATACAAGTTTGCATAATCAGAATGGCAAACCCCTGGACTCGGACAAACAAAACTTCGTGGTGCTTTCAGCTAGTTTGGCACATAAGTTAGGTGTGCGATTAGGAGATCTAGGTTACCTCGTAGACAAGAAAACTGGACGTGCCGTGCCTGTTGTCTTTGGAGATCAAGGACCAGAAGGAAAGAGAAGTGCTGAGGCTTCGGTTCACGCTCTCAAACAGCTTGGTTATCGCAATGTCGATGGTAAGAACGGGGTCGAGGGTCATTTCCAGATCGTATTAGTTCCTCACTCAGGTAACGGAAGGGGCGATATTGCAAATGACGGCGGGGCCGGAATCGTCACGGCCCTTAATCAAAGATCAAAAACACCAGTGGTGGAAAAAGCGTAACGTGTCTTTCTGACGATGATCTCACGCGTAAGCACACTCTAATTCGCTATGACGGGTGGATAGCGACTCCAGCCGAAATCGCCCAATGCTTGTGCGATATCACATTTGGTATCAGCACAATAGCCTACCAAAATCAAAGCTTGATCTTTACGCAGTGTTCCAGCAGCAAGAAGTTGTTGCGCTTCATCAGCTGAGTTTATAGCGTTTTCTTCCAAGTCTCCTCGCTCAATAAGCACTTTCACCAATTGCATTCTAGCCTCGGTAGCTTGCTTAGTCGCATCTTCTATCTGAGCTTGTGTAATCACTCCAGATTCTTTCAAAAGGTCCATCATTTCCGGAGGCTCATCCTGAAATATATCTTCTTCAGGCAGGTTCTCATCCCAGTTGTTAGCCTTGAGGCGCCGAATATAAATGAGCGCATCTTCGTAAGGAGTGCCGCCTGTTATTTCTACATAAACCTTTCCAAAAGCTTCATATGCTTGTTGGTCAAGCAAACCAAAATCCAATAGCACTTGCTCGACTTCCACACCCTGTATGAGAGCAAATTCGCGATTGGCTAAAAGTTCGTTGCACGTTATCAATCCGGAATCTACAAGAAGGTGGCACTTTAAGAGTTCTGTAATTACCCGCGGCAAAGAGACATTTTCCTGTGCCAAGATGGCTTCGAAAGGAATTTGCTGCAATCGAGAAATTCTCAGATACGACAAGCAATCTTCTTCACTTAGTAATTGGTGCGCATGTGTCCAGTAAGCGATGATTGCCGCTTCCAACAAGTCTGTGCTAATGATTCGTTGGCCAAGAAGAACCCAACCAGCTGGCAGAGCTGTTTCCAGACTAATTTCCAATGCTTTCTTTTTCTGCTTTTCCGTAATGGCGCTAATCTTTCTAAAAATCTCAGCTAATGGCTGGTGGTGCGTAAGTCTTCTTCGTGTGCGGCGAAGGGTTTCTTCGAGACTAAGCCCCTCAGATTGAACAATTCTTACGGCTTTTATTCCATCTTCGAGTGTTATGCGCTGATCTCGCACTAGACCTTGTGCTTCAAGAGCAACCGCTAACAGATCTTCGGTCAAATATCCATGCATAGAGAGTATGCGTCCTAGTGGCATACGCATTTTTGATGCGAGATTGACTGAATTGTCGAGGTTTTCCTGGTTTAAGAAGCCAGCCAAAATCAAAAAATCGCCAATTTTCAACTTGGTCGGATCTACTGAGTCGAGCTTATTTGCTGTTGGTTGACGTTCCACACCAGCCACAATAGATCACCTGAGAGTGTGGGCAACGACTATTGGAAAATCTGCTTCTCTGGCTCGTGTTAAAGCTAATTTTGCTGCCAAAATCATGCTCTCGATATCATCTCCATCATGGGGCAGACTCGCGACTCCAAAGGCAACGTGAAAGTTCTTTTTATCGAGTGCCGGTGAAAGTGGCGTTGCAGTGAGAGCTTGAAGAACCCTATTAGCTACGTAGGCACCAGAGGAAGAAGAAGTATTCGGCAAGAGAAGTGCGTAATGCAACGCTTCGAAGTGCGCGAACATATCCAATGGACGTTTAATCAGTTCTATCCTTTTGGAAGCTACCATTGATTCTTCCGTAGCAATTAAATCGGAACCGCCACCAGATGATCCAGATCGACGATTCATATCGAATACTACTAACGTGAACGGCCATCCGTAAGCTTCAAACCGGTGAAATTCGTATTGCAAGAAATAGAGTAGAGCTGCATAAGTGTAGATGCCAGTTTCAGGACGAATGAACGTTCCTTCAATCTGCAATACCGCTGATTTTGCATCGCCAAGAAAATCGAGCGCATCTTTTGCTAAAGCTTCCGGTGGCTTGATCTCAATTAAACCGCAAGTGATGAAATTGAAGAGAATGGGCGTCCATAAAGACGGTTCCATTGGCTTATCTCTCAGCAAATCCGCTAAAGTGCAGCGGTTTCCGATCTTCCTGTAGACTTCACTTTGAATTTTGAAGTCAACTTGCTGACCTTTTGTGAGGAAAACTTTGAGCTCACCATCACTAAGTTTCTTATGCTTTTTGACTAAAAAAGACTCGTGCGTTAGTCCTTCTGCTTCAAGATGTTTCTTCTGATCGAGAAGAGCAATGCCTTCCATGATCGTAGCGTCCAGACGATTGTTGACGCTGCGCATTAGGGTTGTGTCTTCAACAATGAAGCGAAATTGTCCCTTTGTCCAAGCTACTAACTCGCTAATGGCAGAGTCACCGGTATTACCGCCGGTGGCAGCGTGAACAGGCAATCCCTGTTCAAAATAAATCTTTCCGATGCTCTCTTCGCCGATAACTTCCAGTTTTCCGGTTAGTTGTGCCATGGAAACGCTTTGCAGCAAGGTAGAAACTTGCGTGTGTTGCAAACCACCTTCAAATGCGGAAGGCGAAACTACTTTGGTGCCATTTAGAGCACCACCCGTTAAAGCTCGGTAAGCGCGAATCGTAGATGCTTGCGAAGCAGCTGCGGGCGAGCCAGCATAAAGGTTTTCGGGTGGAGCTTGTCGCTCGGGGGTGCCAGCAAACTCTGCTGAAGCTCCTCCTGCAGCTGCAGTTTTTTCGGATGGGCCGGCTATGCCTGGCATAATTGACCAGCTTTCATCAGCGTCATCAATACTTACAGGCGCAGTCGGCGCTTCGTAGACAGGTATGAAGTCTGGCTCAGGTGGAGCGGGATTCAAGGCGCTTTCTGCAAACCGCGCTGCGTCGAATTCTACGGAAGGTCGGCGCGCTTTAATCAAACTATTATCAGGCGTTTGTCCTAAGGCAGGATTTTTTGCCGAGGATGAGAAACCGGCGCCAGCCAAACCCGTACCACCTGATGGTGCCGGAAAATTTTGATTCGGCTGAGCAGCCTTCATATTGGTTAGGCTCTCACGCAAACTTTTCGAATGCAGACCTGCCTGACGGCGCACTGCATCTACATCAAATTCCGCCGACCTGGTCGTTGGATTGATACCTGGATTGTGTGCAAAAACAGCCTGCGAACTATCTCTCATGCAAAGCATGTCGTTGATAAGATTGACATCGCCTGACTCGTATTGCCAGCCCAGTTTGGTTTCTCGCCCATCATCTTCCCAGAGTGTCCAGGTTGCATGAGAGTGCCCACGTTCGAATTTGCAAATCAAACTAAATGTGCGAGCGCCGGTCATCTCAGACCACATAACCTCGACCTCGCGGCCTTTATGCATTTCAGCCTGAGAAAGTATATGCGGTAAGTAATCCACCCCAGGTGGCAAACTGCGCCTGGGAAGGCGAATCTTCGCTTGGTCCGAATCTTTGGGTTTTGAGAACATGGTAATTATTGAAATACGAGTCGGGGAAAGTGTTTAACTACGTACAGGTCGAAATTTATGCGCTACTTGGGAGTAAGTAGGTCTCCAAGGAAGTTGTTCCAATAAATTGAAGCGGTAAAACCTTTAGAATAGGCACGCCTGACACCCGGGTAAAGTATAGCTCCATTTTTCAGCATGGGTGTTCTTTTTACCCGTTGGGCAATCGGCAAAACAATACTCAAACTTGCCTTTCAAGAGGTTGGCTCACGATTTCAGGGCTAAGGCTCGGCTGAACTCAGGGTTTACCCGGGTCAATTAGGAATGCGCGGACCGCAAAATGAGTTGAGTCTTGGCTATCCAAATCTGAGGGACTCTCCCATGCAACCATTTAGAAATCTGTTAGTGGCCCTTTCGCGAATACCACCTTTGTTCATGCTCCTCATAATTATCGGTCTGGCGGCTACCGCGACAACTATAGTTACGAGTCAGATCAGAATGATCGATGCAAAAGCTGAACTTGAAAAACAACGCATCGCTGAGGCAGAAAACACTACTGCAGCGGTGGTCTTTGCTACGAAAGATGTTGCCGAAGGCGAAACTATTCCCAGTGACGCTCTTGAAACACGCAATATTCAAGTCCGCAAAATACCCGCTGATGCACTAACCTCCTGCTCCATAGCAGCTGGCAGAGTCGCGAAGTACGGGGTTTCAGCAGGAACAATAGTGTCCCAGCATGACCTTGCTCCGATCGGAGTCTCCATTGGCTTTGAAAGCAAATTGCCGGAAGGCATGAGAGCTCTGACATTTGGCGTAGACAATAACACCGGAGTTGCCGGCTTTGTCGCACCGGATAGCCGGGTTGACATCCTAGCGCTGGTTGGCACTGCAGGCGATACCAAAGCCTGGCCGGTATTATCAGACGTTCGCATCATCGCTACGAATCAGTCGTATCAACGCCCACCAGGTCAAACTGCCGCCACGCCATCAAGCTGTGTGACTGTGGCCGTTACACCAGAAGATGCCCGTAAGCTACTGAGAGCCATGTCGGCAAGCAAGCTCTATCTTACCTTGCGTAACGAGCATGACCATACTCCAGTTGCCACAACGGACATCAGTACTTTGTTTGCAAAGTCTCCTGTTGCTGTGAGCTCAAACACGCTTCCAATTCCGCCACCGATTCCAAATCAAGATTTCGGTTCAACTCTTCCTCCCATCGGCGAGTATGCAACTGGATCACCAATTCAAACTGCAACCCAACCGCGCTCGAATTACGAAATCGAAATGTGGTCCGGCAGCAAGAAAGATGTTCTTTCTCTCGCTTCTCACTGACTGACGAAGTGACCGACCGCACAAACTGGACTTAATCCGAAGGCAAGAGGGCTGGACTTAAAACGTCCAGCTCTTTTATTTGTCGCGAACAATGCCACTATAAAATTGCTCGACAGAATTGGCATTACATAGTTGCCACTACTTATGGTATCGATTCGCTGATTCGTTTATATTGCCAGTTTCAACTGCCGGGTGCTCAGACATGATCTTGCTGAAACCCTTGTTGAATGCCTTGCTGAATCTTTTTCTGAATTGTTTGCTCAGTAACCACAGCTTATAACAAAAAACTTTTACTAAGCAAACCGCGCCTGCTGACATCGCACTTTCAGCGACTCGTACTACCTTGACAGTCGGACTACCGGTTGCCTTAACGCCTTCCATGATGCACGTTTTAACCAAGTAGAAGATCTCCTGAAAGGATATCTTTGTAAGCTGTCAATGGGCGACGAGATCAAGTTACTTGGCAATTGCGGATACCCAACTTAATAAGCCCCTTCCTGCGGTTGACAAGAAGGAAGGACAAAGAACGCATCAACTGCTGTCTGTTACAGCTTTGCGCTTTTTTGCAGCCGCCCTCATTCTCACCAAGCATTGTGGGGAATGCTTCGAGATTAACAAACCCATTGACCCTGCCAGTATTGGTTTGTTTCATGGCGTGACCTGTTTCTTCGTCCTGTCCGGTTTCATTCTTATCTACGTTCATCCTGTTTTGGCAACGAAAAAGGAAGTTATTCGTTTTTGGCAAGCGCGATTCGCCCGTCTATGGCCTGGGTACGCATGCTCTCTGTTGCTTTACATTGCCGTGATGCCGTCTTCTTTGATGGTGCCAGGCGCTATCTGGTACATGCTCTCCTATCTCACGTTGACACAGTCTTGGACTCTTTATCGTCCCTGTTTTACGGCTTTCAACAATCCTGCTTGGAGCATGTCGGTAGAGATGGTGTTTTATATGTCGTTTCCATTTTTAGTGCGTAATTTCAAAACGAACTGGTATTGGAAGTTGGCAGCGAGCATTTTAGTAGCACTGCCCATGGTGGCATTATCTGCTTTTGAACATTTCCCCGACTTCCCTGCCTACGGTGCCAGCGCTCCTATATATATCAATATCAATCCGATGACCAGATTCTTTGAGTTCATCACCGGCATGGTATTCGGTCTTCTATTTCAGCAGATAAAGGACAAACCTTTTAAGTATAAGAGTGCCTCTCTGTTTCAGGTAGCTATTCTTGCGGTCGCAACATTTTTGATATTCCTGCCTCGTTTGTGGACGTTGCCACCAGATCTTCGCTATTTAGAACCGGTACGCTCTTGGATAATTTATTGCGGCATCGCGCCAGTTTATGCCTGCTTGATTCTTTCACTAGCTTTGGAAAAAGGATTTCTGGATCGTTTGCTGCGCAATCGCGTAGTCGTTTATTTAGGCGAATGCAGCTACTCACTCTTCATATATCACTATTCAATAATTTTGTTTTTCCTACTGCACAAACCAATCTGGGAACACTATCCGATGTGGCTTGTAGTGAGCGCTTGGTGGGCTGCTTGCCTTGCTATATCAATCGCCAGTTTCGAACTGATTGAAAAGCCTTCCCGCAAATTTCTTTTGCGCAAATTTGCTGGAGCTTGAGAAGATCGGTTACCGATTAAAATGGTGGCTTTATGAGCTTGGCGTAAAAGTAACCCTCCAGGAACGTAGGCGGAGACTGCTCTTTTCTTAAGATGATGTATCCAGGTACAAGACCTTGCTTATTAGGCTTGTCCAGATGCACTTTGATCGCAGTATCCATTCCTCCGGAAAAAAATGATCCTGAACCTGGTTCCAAGAAGGACATTTCTTTAAAGGAGACTTCGGAAGGTTCTACACTACTGAACACATTAGCCTTACGAATAAGCGTCTTTCCTAGGGGTGGTTTGAGACCTCTAAAAGAAATAGTCAGGGCGCGAATTGGGTGCTCTATGCCTCCTTGGAAAAATTTCAAATCGTAATCGTTATCTTTGTAGTTAGGTTCAAGCACCGCTCCTTGCACATCGATAACCTTGCCTTTTATGGCACCATGAGCAGCCTTTTGGGGAAATTCACCTGTATACACGAAGTTGTACCAAGGATCAACAGGCGGATTGGCGGGCGAAGGAGCTGCCGAAGTAGCGATCGATGCAGCGCCATCTTGTGCCGGAGCAGCAATAGCTGTTGACGCTACCAGAAGGAGAGCAAGTAAAATTTTTAGAGTTTCTTTGTACATTTCTTGATTCCTAATTTGAGTCGCCAAAGGCAGATATTTTTCCGGTCTTGGTGGCATAGAAGTAACCCTTTATGTGCGTGTTGTCTTTTCCTGGCACTTGCAGGTCTATATAACCGGGCAGCTGTCCGTCTTTAGTTAGCGGGTAGAAATTCAACAAAAGAGCATAGCCATCCGAATAAGAACTGTTGCCTAGACTAGAGCTGAAGAAGGAAGTTCCTTTTTCTGTGGTTCTTTCCTCACAGAGATTAATTTTGGGTGCATTGACGGTACCACTTTTGGTGGCAATAGATTTTTGCCCAACGCCAAATCTATAGACATGACCAGGAAAGTTTTGCGGTTGGTCGAATTCGATTATCACCTTAGCTCGAAATTTTATTAGAGCGATATTCGGAATCTCGCCACCATCAAGGAGAATGCTCACATAGTTGTAGCGCGATTTTACAAGCCCGAACCGTTGCTTATAGAGGTTGCCGTTTACGTACTTGGTTACAGACTGCCGCGCAGCATCACTATGTTGGAGTGCTTCGCCCCTGGCGCTCAATACTTTGGTGGTACCCATTTGAATGGTTCCCCAGTCTTCTTTGTCGATCTTCCAGGAGCCATCCTCTAAAACCATAGTGACGGTGCCAGTTAACTTCTGCCCTACTTGCGGAACCAGTTGATTAGTCGCTTTCGATGGATCATCGCTTGGCTTGACTGAACTCAATCGCTCCTGATTGCCGGTAAAAATTCCTTGCACTCTTAGGGTTGCTTGTGGGCCTTTAATAGACTCACTCAATACCGAAACAGTGTCAGGCATAAAAAATCGTTGCATCTTCAGGACATCGGTCTGCTGGGTCTCGGTCAATTTGTTGACCGCGTCCATGCTATGTGCTGAACAAAACTCCGAATAATCGCTCACCTTTTGAGCGCTCTTGAACTTGGTGCGATATTCCTGATAGCACGACGTCGGGGAACTCTGTATGGCTATACAAGTTTGAGTTTGCGCGGAAACCAGCAAGAGCAATCCGATAAATATGGCAGAACCAAAAGCTGCACGCAGCCGTTGCGAGGAGCAATGGCTGCGTGCAGCGTGGATTCGCGCGGAGAGGGCGGCGAAGACGCCGCCGGAGCGCTTACAATTTATGCGAAATAACATGGGTTCTCCTTTTCTAAATTAACGCCAGGGTTGTCAACAGAAAAGATAAGGCAACTTCCTTGCGTCCCTGAAAAACTTAACAGCAGCATAAGGATTGATTATGCCGCAATCAACCACTGGGCGAGGGTTTATGACAATTAGCGCAGGTATAAGCGGTCGATTTTTGAGTCGATTTCTTTCAATCGAGGAGACCTAGGAGCGACTTGGTCACTCTGTTTTACCTAATGCAAATCGTTTTCGGGCTGGCCGCGCTTTGCGACATTTTTCCCGAGCAATTCTGCAGGTTTCGTTAATGCCCGACCTAATTTCCATGTGCCTGATTGCACCATCTTATGGAGGTCACCGCTAAGTTTGGAATTTTGCAGGCGATATTCTTTGGTCTCATGGCGCGCCCAGGTAAGACGCTCTGTGCTTATTACTAGGTCTTTAGAAACCCTCGTCAGCAAGTGATGCGTTTCCTGCAATTGAGTGCGGTAACGCCTCAAGTCTTCTTCAAGCAATTGAATCTTTTCGGCTAATGAAATTGGTTTCGATGCCAATGATCGTTTTTCAATTTCCAAATGCGAATCGACAAGCAAGCGCGCTTTATCCAAAGTTGGAAATTCTTCTTCGAGCTTCAGTCCTTCTATATATGTAGGGCGTTTGCCGGAATCGATTTCGACCAACGCTTTTCTTTCGGTGAAGGCTTCTGAGGCAGACTTCTCAAATGCAATTAAAGGTTCAAATTCCAAATTGTATTGCTTGCATAATTTTTGAAGTTGATCGAATTGCAAATCAAAACTGGGTTGCCCGGAAGTAAGAAGTGTTGTGCTCGTGAGATCTTCAAAGGACTTACTATATTTAGTACCACCATCTATACCAAGGGTATAAATCTTGTGCACGCCCATGCGTCCGAGTATTCCTACAGCTGCTTCTGAGCTGAAGTAGCGAGCGACGATTGTCCATGGATCAAGGCTTTCTTCGTGCGCAAAATTATAGGTAACGAGACGCGCTGTATTCTCTGCCTTTAGCAACATAGGGATAATCTGAAGCCAATCAGCAAGGTTCAAATATTCGCTTGGAAAAAACTTGACGTTGGGAAGGCGCGGCATAATCAGCCAATCACAATTGGTGATTATGGTTTCTCCGCATGCTTCGACGACATCGATATCAATAAGGTGGGCAACATCGACTTTAACTTCGCGCACGACATGATTCAGTGCAAACGTATTGTATTTCTTAAGATCGAATTCTTTGCGATGCGCAAAAGTGGGACCTTTCCCCAACAAAAGCCACGGTTTATCTGGAAAGTGCTTTACGGAGATCCAATCTTTTAGCTCAATCATATTTGTCTTGGTTCAATTTCAATACGACTTCAACAGGCAGCGTTAAAACGCGGTAGCGTATTGTGCAGCTACGATCTCTTCTAAGTAATAGTCGATCATGTCTTCCGGGTTGCCTTGATTGACGATCTTGCCTTTGTGCATAACTATCGCTTTGTTGCAGAGTGATTTAAGCTGCTCGAGATCGTGTGAAACGAAAATGACTATTTGCGAATTGCTGAAGAGTTCCAGCAATCTGCCCATGGCTTTCTGCACAAAGTGCGCATCACCAGCAGCAAAAATTTCATCGAGCAAAAGAATTTCCGGATCAACTATGGCGCCGATCGAAAACGCCAATCGGCCAAGCATGCCTGAAGAATAGTACTTGATTGGCATATCGATCATTTCTTTCAGCTCTGAAAATTCAATGATCGCTTCTTCAAGCCCGCGCATTTGCTTGAACGATCTGCCCAATAAAGAACCGTTCAAGTAGATATTCTCGCGCCCGGAGAGTTCGTGATCGAAACCTGTACCAAGCTCGATCATTGGTGTAATTTTGCCTTCGACATGAATTGTTCCGCTTTGGGGTGGATAAATGCCTACCAGCATTTTCAACAGCGTTGATTTCCCAGCGCCATTCATACCGACTATGCCAAGTCTATCTCCACCTTGCAATGAGAAGGTAACGTTTTTGAGGGCGTCAAATTCGATTGCACCTGAGTCGCCTGACTTCGGCGCAAACGTGCGAATGAAAGTCTCCTTCAAACCAGGAGATGGATTCCGGTAAATCCGGAATCGCAAAGATACATCGTTGACTTCAATACGTGATGGCAAATTACAACCTGAAAATTATGTCCTTTTCTCTCTTCATAAGAATGTAGAAACCGACGATAAGGGAAACAAAGGCAATACCAGCTGGCATTAGCCACTCGTATAAGCTTGGTACGCGCCCATCGTAAATGAGAGCGCGATAGAGCATAACGAAATAAGTGAATGGGTTGCAGGCGAAGATAGGTTGATATTTTTCCGGAATCATACTGAGCGGATAAACGATTGGTATCAAATAAAAGAACGACGTGAGGATAACCCGCACTAAATGCTGAAAGTCACGGAAGTAAACGGTGAGAATCGAAACTGCTAGCGATACACCACATACGAATGCGAAGGTAAGGACCATGGCAGCAGGCAACAATAGTACAGTCCAGTGCAATGGCATGCCGACAATCAAAGCAAGAATGATCATGCTCGTTAGGCTCAGGCAAAAGTTGATGAACTCCGTTGATGCATTTACGAGCGGGAAGAATATTTTTGGAATGTAAACCTTTTTCATGAACCCTTCTGCAGCAGTAATCGCCGTGCAAGAAGAAGCAATAGATTCAGAAATGAATTGCCAGGGAAGCATCCCAGTAAAAAGGAAAATACCGTAGCTCTTCGGATCACGTTTGAACAAAATCGAAAACACCGTCGTCAAAACAACCATCATCAAAAGCGGGCTTAACAGACTCCAGGCAAAACCCAAAACCGATCTTTGATACCGCCGGCGGAGCGCGTTCACAACAAAACTAAAGAAAGCGAACTTGATAAAACGTAACTCGTTTACCGTTCGGAAAACGTAAACAGGAAAAGACGGCTTGCGAACAGGTTCAGGATTGACGTCATGCGGGCCGGCTTTAGCTAAGACGGCAAGACCGTCAAAATCTCCAATTTCAGCTTCTGCGTTGCCCTGACTAGCGAGGACGCGGTTTGTCGGAGACGCAGTCGGTGTGTCTTGTTCTAAAAAAGTCATTCAAAAAATGAGGAAGGATTCCGTTGTGAGGCAGCTAATCAAGGGCTGGCCGAACGTAATTATACTTGGCTACCAGATTGGTCACGGGCTGAAATGACCCATTTTGCCTAAGAATTTTCTTCCAAACGGCGAAGTGGGGGCAGTTCAGGCTGAACGAACGTAAACACGGTCTAATGGGCGTCATGAAGAGACTGTATGAGGGGGGCGAGTGGCGGTTTGAGGCGCAGATAAGTTAAGTGGACAACAATCTGCCGGACAAAAGTCAGGCCAAGTTTGCGAACCTTCTATGGTGAGCTTAGGATTGCCGTTTATGCGCTCATCGACAAGCTCCCGCACCATCTGAGCGAATCTTGGATGCGCTCCAGCTGTGGCAGAACGAGCCATGTGGAGGTTCAATTCATGGCAGAGCGCGCTCGCTTCGTGATCGAGATCGTAGATTACTTCCATGTGATCGGACACAAAGCCTATAGGCGCAATAACAAGGGCTTTGAGGCCAGTTTCGTGCCGGCTTTTTATATAGTCGCAAACATCAGGCTCAAGCCAGGGCTGCGTTGGCGGTCCGCTGCGGCTTTGATAAACGAGTTTGTATCGACCCTCATATCCAAGTCGTTTTGCAACGACAGCACTTACTTCTTCTAATTGTGTTGCGTAAGCGCAGTTGGATGCCATCGAAATTGGAATACTGTGGGCAGTAAAAACAATTTCAGCCAATTGCCGTTCGCTTTCTGGAATTTGAGCAAGTGCGGCTGCAATATTTTCTGTATTGGCATCGATGAAACCTGGATGGTTGAAGAATGGCCGAATTTTGTCCACGCAAGGTGCATCGTTACCAACTTTCAAACGAGCATTTTCAATATCTTCAAGATACTGTCTACAGCTTGAGTATGAGCTGTAAGCAGAAGTGACAAGAGCGAGTGCATGCTTAATACCATCGTCTTTCATTTTTGAAAGAGTGTCGGCAAGCATTGGATGCCAATTGCGATTTCCCCAGTAGATAGGCAGCTTTGGACCATCAACTTGAATGAGGGGTTTAAGCGCATCGATCAATTTTCGGTTTAATTCGTTGATCGGACTGACGCCGTTGAAGAGTTCGTAATGATGCGCTACAGAAAGCATGCGTTCTCGTGGGACATTCTTGCCGCGCAACACATTTTCAAGAAACGGCATTACGTCTTCCATTCCTTCCGGACCACCGAAAGAGACAAGAAGGAAAGCGTCGTAAGGAGCCTTTGCGTTATTCGTCATCGCAACTGTTGTACCATTTTCGAGTTTTTTTTGTCCCAATCTTTCACGTTTTTTAGCGAATTGCGGCGAGTTGAGCTTGAAAGAGCTATATTTAAAAGTGTGCCAGTCTGTAAAAGTGCTGGCACGAGGGAGTCTCAAAGATGTTTCTGGTATCCTATTTAATACCGCCCACGCAACAGCCGCGTCTGTCGCCAATGGGCTGCTTAGGTGCGTGTTACCGGGGCATCGGAAGCCTTGGGAGTCACAGCTATGAGGAATTCAGATACCGAGCCTGAGCTCGATTTAGTAACGGATCTTTTTTCACCAAGAAATCTGCCGGAAGGGACAGATGATGATGTCGGTGAACCGAAAAGAAAGAGGGGCCGACCACGGCGTCATTCAAAAATTGAAACAAGCGAAATAGAAGATGGCGAGTCTTTAACGTCGACGTCAATTTCGGAAAAATCAATTTCGGATGAAAGCGCAAAAGGTGATGAGAGCTCCAAAGGCGCAATCTGGTGGTACCTCAATGAAATTTCCAAACACAAATTACTAACTGCCGCTGAAGAAATTGAACTGGGACGCGGCATACAATTAGGAAATGATCATGCATTTCGAGGGCTTGTAGCTGGGAATCTGCGCCTCGTTATAAGCATCGCCAAACGCTATTTGCACCAGGGCATGGATCTTGAAGATCTCATCCAGGAAGGCAACCTGGGCTTGTTGCAAGCTGTTCGAAAATTCGATCCAAGCCGTGGCAATAAATTTTCGACTTATGCAACATGGTGGATTCGACAAGCAATGACGCGTGCCCTTTCAAACAAAGCTCGCGCCATTCGTTTGCCTGTGCACATTAACGAAATTATGTTCAAGCTACGCCGGGCCGCCAAACCTTTTTTCCAACATAAAGGCCGATACCCAACCATTAAAGAGCTGGCAGAGGTCACAGGTATTGACGAGCAAGAAATCAGTCATGTATTGAAAAGCAGCGTAGCGACTCTATCCATCAATGATTTTGTCGGTGGAGAAGACGAAGAAACGCTCGACAAATTCATTGAAGACAAGACTACTCTTAAGCCGGATGAATATGCCGAACTGGAACTCCTGCACAACAAAGTAGATAGTCTACTGAATCAGTTATTAGCCAAAGAACGCGATGTTATAAGACATCTTTACGGACTGGCAGGCAAAGATGCAATGAACAGCAGACAAGTTGCCAACGCGCTTTCTATGGAAATAAATGATGTTAGATTGACGGAAAGTCGAGCTCTACGAAAACTAAAAAAACTCACAATCAATAACCAAATAAACGACTATCTCGTAGAGGCTTAGTTAGTAAGATAGTTAGTGCTTGTTTGACATTGTATGGCGCAGGCGCTAGATTAAATGGCGCGAAATCATGGAATTGGCGCAAAACCATGGAATTGGCGCAAAAACACGTGCGCAAGAGATATGGAACAAAAGAAAGTCTCAATTTGTTTGCCCGTCTATAACGGCGCAAAGTATCTGAGCCAGGCGATAACAAGCGTTTTAAACCAAACGTATCAAAATTGGGAATTGCTCATCGCAGACGATTGTTCAACCGATGAGTCGTCTAAAATCGCTGTGCAATTTGCAAGAAATGAGCCGCGTATCAAGTTCTGGGTAAACCAGAAAAACGCAGGACTATTTGCCAATTACAACATTTGCATGGAAAACTCGACGGGCGATTTTATCAAGCCATTTGCGCAAGACGATCTCCTTGAAAAGACATGTTTAGCCCGCATGGTGGAGGAGCTTGAAGCTACTCCTGAAGCGACTCTTATTACTGCCGCTCGTACAGTTATAGATGAAAACGGCAATGCCACAGGAGTCGAAAGATTCTACGAAGAAACTAGTCTGTTTAAAGGCACAGATGTAATCACCGACTACATAAAGACGTTCAAGTATAAAACAGGCACGCCATCACAGGTGATGTTCCGCCGGAAAGATATGGGCACCGGATACGATGTCACATACTTTTTGTCTGGAGATATCGAATACTGCTATCGAATTCTGGAACGCGGCAGTTATCTCTACTTTAATGAGCCGCTTGTTTGCTTTCGCAGACACGGAGAGTCAGCAACAGCAAGCATTCTTAAGGACATGTCGTTCGTTTCAGACTCGTTCAAATTGTTCAACAAGTACCGTCATTTTCTAAAAGACGAAAACGGCAAATTACCGCTTGTGCATAAGCCCCTGATCGAAAGCCTGACAGCGAAAATCAATAACGCTATTGTCGAAAGAAAAATTCAGTATGCTGAAAGTGATGTACATGGCAAATTGACCCATGGCAAACCAGTTGCGGATGGCGCTAATTTGCATTCTGTAGACGAAAATAGTTTGAACTACGAATTCGCGGTCTATCAGGTGCTCTTGTACACAGCTGAACTTAGCCTGGAGCTAGATCGGCTAAGGGCCGAGCGCAATCATCAGAAAGAGCAAATTGCGCAGCTCAGTGAGAAGGTGTCGGCGGTGCAAACAGAACGCGAAGAAATGAGAGCACGTCTCGAAAATCTCGAAAATATCATGCAGGATCTGTACAGCAGTCAGTCGTGGAAATTGACTGAACCCTTTCGAAAAATCAAGAATTCTTTGCGATCATCATGACAAGTCTCGAATAAGAAGTAGTTCAGTATCAACTACTTCTTAGCAACTATTTAGTTTGCACTCTTCCATTCTTAAAGCGCAGCAGCATATCATCTGAGTGCGGTCTGGGCTGAATAAGTCAGCTCTTTTCGGCGTAAATACTTTCCACTGCGTTGGACCCCCTGCAGTAGCGTTCTTGCGACCTTCTATGCCAAATACAAGGACAGTATCAGTCTGTTTGCCCACCTTCAACGGTGAGCAATATTTGGCACGTGCCATTGAGAGTGTGCTGGAGCAAACCTTAACTAACCTTGAGCTAATTGTCGTGGATGACGCCTCCACGGATAAAACGGCAGAAATTGTGGCTAAGTATGCCGCCAAGGACAAGCGGGTCAAATATTCAAAAAATTCCAAACATCTTGGATTATTCCGAAATTACAACGCCTGTCTTGAAGAAGCGACGAGCGAATACATAAAGCCATTTGCCGATGACGATCTGCTCGAACCAACTTGCCTCGACAAACTCTCCAACGCCCTTGAAAGTCACCCCGGCGCAACACTTGCTAGTGGCGCTCGGCTTGTTATAGACAAAGCCGACCACGAAGTGGGCATTGAACGGTCCTTCGAAAGCACTGGTATCGTGCCGGGTGAAGAAATACTGCAAGATTTCTTCACGACATTTTTCAATCGTGTTGGCTCACCAAGCCAAGTTATGTTCCGACGGAAAAATGCCAAGCTTGGATTTGACCCTGTTTATCAACTCAATGGCGATGTCGATTATTGGCTAAGACTTCTGCAGGAAGGTGATCTTTTCTATCTTGAAGATGTTGTTTGTCGAATTAGACGTCATCCAAATTCGGCAACAGTTCGTGCCACAAAAGATCTTTCCTTCATGTCGGATTCGTTTCTGCTAGCCGACAAATTTACCGAGTACCTTGAAAAACAAGGCAAGTTGCCCCCTGCCATGCACAAGAAGATCATTAGTGGCTTAGTTCGCAAATTGCGCAATGCAAAAAGCGATCGAGATCTCGCTGTCGAACCTGTTCTGCAAAAGAATGGCAACGGCAAAGACGTGGATAAATCTCTCGATTACGAATCGGTCGCACAACAAATGTTGCTTTATGCAGCCGATTTAAAAACAGAATTGGAAGAGCTCAATCGCACAACGCTTCAACAAAGCGCGGAGTATGAAAAGCAAATTGAAGATTGGGAGCGAAGAGCTCGCGAACTTTCTTTGGAACTTGAATCGATCAAAAACAGCAAAGCATGGAAGCTCACAGAGCCTCTAAGGAAGTTACGTACGGTAGTTAACAGGTGAAATATGGTATTTAGTTCGCTCATCTTCTTATTTCTATTCCTGCCCGTTGTATTAGCAGGCTACATGCTCATGCGAAACACAATGGCTCGTAACGCATTTCTTTTGTTTGCCAGTTTGTTCTTCTATGCCTGGGGCGAACTTTCTTTTCTATGGGTAATGCTTCTTTCGATTGCCCTCAATTACATATTCGCAATTGTCATTGACGAAACACACGACACACCATGGAGTAAGCTCTCTCTTGCTGGAGCTGTCATAACCAACTTAGGCATATTGGCATTTTTCAAATATGCGGGTTTCTTTGAAGCTAACGTCAATCAACTTTTGCAGGTCACACACTTAGGAGCCATTAGCTTTAAGGCTCCGCCTTTGCCACTGGGCATTTCTTTCTTCACATTCCACTCGCTTTCTTACGTAATTGACGTCTACCGCAGACAAGCCCGTGCACAGCGCAATCCAGTTAACCTCGCTCTCTACATTTCGCTATTCCCGCAACTCGTAGCTGGTCCAATCATTCGATACCACGATGTATCGGATCAATTGACGGAACGCACAATAACCGTCGACAAATTCGCCGAGGGTGTAAGACGCTTTGTTACCGGGCTTGGCAAAAAGATGCTCATTGCCAATACGCTTGCTGGTCCTGCTGATCAAATATTTGGCTTGCCCACAAACGAATTGACGGTCGGCTTATCCTGGCTTGGTTGCCTCTGCTACACCCTGCAGATCTATTTCGATTTCTCGGGCTACTCCGACATGGCTATTGGTCTTGGTTTGATGTTCGGTTTCCGTTTCCTGGAAAACTTCAACTTCCCCTACATTTCCCAATCTATTCGGGAATTCTGGCAAAGATGGCACATCTCTTTGTCCAATTGGTTCAGGGACTACCTCTATATTCCTCTAGGCGGCAATCGCGTAAGCGAATTACGCGTCCGCTTGAACCTCGTCACTGTCTTCTTCTTGTGCGGACTATGGCACGGCGCAAGTTGGAACTTCATTGTCTGGGGTCTCTATCACGGCACTTTCTTAGGCCTGGAAAGAACTGGTTTCGGCAAGTTTATAAGCAAATTGGCTGAGCCCCTTCGACACGCTTACGTACTGTTTGTGGTGATGATTGGCTGGGTATTTTTCCGGGCCGACGATCTTAGACACGCCTGGAAGTTCTTGAAAGCAATGTTCGGCTTTGCCCATGGTGCTACTGGCTATTACTCCGTACCGCTCATCTTGAATCGAGAAGTGGCGCTTGTTCTGGTTCTTGGCATAATTGGCAGTACGCCTCTAATTAGAGACTGGCTGCTAAGACCACCTGTAAGCGAAGACGGCACTCCATTGAAGCCGATATTCTCATCACCAATGGTGGCAGTAGCAAGAGTCGCTTTCATCTTCACCATCTTCTCCTTAGCCATCATGGAAATGGCTTCAGGCACTTACAATCCCTTCATCTACTTCCGTTTCTAGGCCCCAAGCTAGTTAAAGGATGCTAGATAACGGATGCCAGGTAATAGATGAAGGATAAGCAAACTTCTAATCGAAGCTACGGTGATTACGCCATAATCGCTCTGTTTCTTGGCACCATTTTCAGCTTGCTAATTGCCTCTTTGCCAAAGCTTTCCCATACGCAAAGCAGCTATTCTCTCGATGAAAAACGGCAGTTATCCGGACTGCCAGAACTGAAGTGGGACTATCAGTCTATTCGGGCTTTTCCAGCTGGCTTCGAGAAATTCCTAAATGACAGATTTGCTTATCGAAAACAGTTAGTGACTGCACTCAGCTACATTAAATACAACGGCTTTGAAGTTTCATCGAGCAAAAATGTTGTTGTTGGTAAGGAGGGCTGGTTGTATCTGTCTGATAGCGACGACTACAACACTATGCGCCATTCTCCTTTGTTTGCGCCATGCGAAATCCATGAATTAGGAAGAGCTCTGGAAGCGCGACGTCGCTGGCTAGCTAAGCGCAATATCAAATACGTAGTCATTGTTGCTCCAAGTAAGTGCACGATTTACCCCGAATACATAGATGCATCACAAGCCCCCGTCAACAAAGAATCGCGTTGCGATCAGCTTTATAGCGAACTGAAAAATCACACTCAAATTCGCACAATTGATCTTAGACCAACTCTTTTGTCCGTCAAAAAGAATGCGCCCTGGAAGCCCATCTATTTCAAAACGGATACGCACTGGAATTTTGAAGGTGGATTTTTTGCCACAGAAAAGATCATAGATTCATTGCGTGACTGGTTTCCAAACTTGGGGACCATCCCATTTTCAGAGACCAAGCTATCAGAAACAACATTAGAAAACGGTGATTTAGCAGGCATGTTGGGATTGGAAGGCATACTGACTGAAAATCAGCCTGTAGTTGTTCCCCACGGAAAGTTCAGCTGGCACATGTCCAAAGACATGCCGACAGATTTCAATGATCCGGCTCTTACTTATAAACCGTTTGCCACAGAATCAGATAACAAAAAGTTGCCGCGAGCAATTGCGTTTCGCGATTCCTTCTTTCAAATTGCCAGATTTTTTGTTTCCGAGCATTTCAGCCGGGTCGCTTACTATTGGGAATTCAAGCCATTTCCAACTGATGTGATTGAGAGAGAAAAGCCCGATATTGTCATTCAAGAAATTGTTGAGCGTTTTCTTGTCAGTCAAGTGCCGCACAATCCGCCGGAAGTAGATGCCACACTTACGCAAGAAGAATATGAAAAAGTGCTTGAGAAAAACAAACTTGCCGGTATCAGGGTGATTCCTTCAGACTAATATTTTCGCAGAACAACGCTTTCGCAGACTAATATTTTTGATCTAAAGCTAAGGCGCCTTCTAAATTTAAAGAAGGCGCTTTTGCTATTACTCATAGAGCTATTTGGAGTTCTTCGTTTTCATATCCTCGGCACTGTCATAACCAGCGGCTTTAGCCATGCTAGCAAGAGAGATATCTGTTGAAGTGTCTGTCTTTTGATGTGTGATTGCACCGAGTACTTTCTTGCCCGTTGCGGCTGCGCTTTTTTCATAAAGAGCCTTAACTGCGGGATCTTCCCAGTTGCGATCAAGTTCGGCCACAGTTTTGTAGTTGGCGTCTGATGAATTATGAGTGCGGAGCCAACGTTCACAATCTGCTCGCGTGAATTTTCCACCGTGAGACAACTCATCGATTAGCGGACGTGATTTGTCGTCTGAACCTGGTGCATAGAGTCTTTTTACGATGCGATCTTCATTTTCCGTACTCGGATTAGAGTAATCGATCGGCTTTTCTGTTGGTGCCGCTGGCGGCGCTGGTTGAAATGGTTTAGATGGCGGTGCAGCAGCAGCTGCATCCCCTTCTTTAAAAACGGTGTGAGTCGTAGGTCTGCCTGTGACAGGGTCTTTGCCGATTATGCCAAACTCCCTCGCTCTGCCGGTGGCTGGATTATCGTCAATCACCAATTTGGTATTCGGATATAGTTGTTGAAAGACTCTCTCGTTATTTTTCATCTCAGCTTCAACGGCCACCTTTTGGGTTGCGGAAAGCTCGGACCATTTTTGTTGAAAATCTTTGTCTAATGCGGCTACGTCTTTTGGGTTAGCTTGTTCTTTGTGCGCATCAGTTAGGAGATCGAGTGCTCTTTGGTGGACATCAATAGTGTCGGGCATGGTAACTATCCTCTTGTTAGTGAAAGTGCCGACAAAATGCGGCGCCAGTTGAAAGTGCTTCGAGTGGAAACAGTGTAGGTTTCCAAGCGACAAATGTTGTTATGGAGTTGTTAAATGGGTCTAATCTGCTACTAGTTGGCGGTTTCGCCGCACTAGACGAATTTGCAAACTCTAGTTAATGCTGAAACGAGACGCGACTCGTCGTGAAGGGTTTGGCCAATTGTGGCGCGGCTTGCAAATAGATAGATTCTAGGTGGTCTACCATCTGCGAAATCGACCGTTCCGGCAAAATTTTTGCCCGTAAAGATGAAAGTAGATCAGGTTCTAACAAAAGCCTCAATAGTTGTTTTTGCAAAGAAGTTTCGTTGTTTACTTCAAAAAGCATGCCGTTGGTTTCATGCTTAACCAACTCGGACATGCCGCCTAGGTCTGTTGCTACGACGGGAGTTTTGCAGGCAAGGGCAGACTGAATTACAAGCGGCGTGTTCTCATACCAACGAGATGGAACCACGAGCACATCTATGTTTGATAACGTTGGACCAAGTTCAGCATTGGGGAATGTACCAGCAAATTTGATCTTGGTGGCATTAGCTGAACCGTCATAGGCTGTTTTCACTAGCTCATCGCTGTAATCGGGAAATTGCTTGAGATCACCGAAAAGTGTAAGGGTAGCTTTGGCATCAGCAGGCAATTTCAAAAAGGCTTTTACTAACAGATCAACACCTTTGTGCTCCGAAATTGCTCCGATATAACCGATGCGGAGATTCTCGCTTGCGGTTTTAGTGTTGTAACCGTCCAATGGAATAGTGTCGATTCCGAACGGCACATGATAGATAAGTTCAGGTCGGATGCCGTTCTCGATAAAGAGATCCCGCATCAGCTTCGTTGGTACTGTTATTGCAGATAAGCGATTCGCGGCATCTTGCAAAATCTTTGGTCGTTTAGTTGTTGCGCCAACAGCCGCCGGAATTTTTCCTGAGATATATGTTGCGTAAAGAAAAGAGTCGGCAATGGAGCTAATAGGAGCAGGAAAAGCACTTGTTGTTTTTGCTAAGTCGGGATACTTGTCGGCTAGTGCTTCAACGAATTCTGATTTTGGTGGAAATAGCTCGGGAGTGTAACAGGTCAAACAATTTTTGGCGAATTTCTCTGGGCCTCGGCAAAGCGAGCCGTCGGGTTTCCTTAGCTGGACAATTGGACAAATGAACCAAAAATCAGTGGCCGAAAAAACAACCGGCTTATTTAAGCTCAAAGCTTCATCAATAATGCTTGAAGACAGGTTTTGAAAATGAAAGGCATGCACCATATCTGGTGCAAACTCCTCAATTATTTTGCGGAATTCTCCTCTTACATCCTCGTTATAGAATTCGCTTTCGAAGCTATTGTTCTTTTGTCTAAGCGGCTCTTCGATGACATGAACGGGCACGCCTTCATAGACATATTTGGAGGTTTCAGTTCTATCACCTTTTTTGCGACGCGCATCGCGATCGGGAGGGTTGGCAGTGACAACCATCACTTCGTAACGGCGCACTTGTAGTTCTTGCGCTACTTTAAGCGTAAGAACTTCTGTGCCGGCTCTGTGGTCCGGGAAGAACTTGTGTACGGTCAGTAAGAGTCGCTTCATAATGAACACAAAGAGGACTGGCGTCATCATACCGGAAGACAAGTGTCTTTATAAGCGAATGTAGCCCTTGACAGGCTGAGAAGCGTTTCAACTTCTACCGCCTGATAAGTACTAAAATGGCGCTGTGCATCAAAGAAAATTGCGGATAGCGATCATCTCACGTGAATATCCGCCGGATACTGGTTTCGGCGGCATGGCGACTTTCGCCAACCATTTGGCCCACGGCCATACGGAAAACGGTCATTCCGTGGATGTTATTACGCTCGCCAAAGACCAACCGAAAGAACTTGTCGTAGATGGCATTAAAGTCCATCGCGTCAGGTTCTATTTGAAAGAAAACGACCTCGGTTTATTGGGGCGGGCCGTGCCTTATACAAGATTTGTGATAAGCGCATCATCTGCACTTTGGCAAAAATTCTTAGAGCTGCATAATCAGGAGCCCTTCGATGTCGTAGATGCTCCGGAACACTTAGCTGAAGGTTTTTATGCGGCAATAAGCCGAGTTGCCCCTCTTGCAATAAGGCTTTACACCCCACATTCAAAATTTATAGCCGAAGGTTTGCATAACGTTTCCGCTTCATTCGACCATCAATGCGTGGCTATGCTTGAAAGAGCGGCGATGCTGCATGCCGATCGGCTTACTTCACCCAGCCGAGATCTAGCCGAATTTGTCTCAAACGATTTGAACTATCCGATTGATGCAATCAAGCTCATTTACAATCCCATCGATCCAACCGAATTTTGCCCGGAAGGCAAAGTGGCAATAGAAGCGCCTGCGGACCAATTGAAAGTGGTTTTTGTCGGCCGCTTAGAAGAAAGAAAAGGTGTTAAATTTCTTGTTCATGCCATTCCGGACGTTGTTAAAGCCGTTCCTAATGCCCATTTCTACATCATCGGTGACGATACAAATACAGCCAAGGGGCAAACATCCGCACTTGCTGAATTGAAACAGTTCATTGCAGAAACGGGTTGCGGTCAAAACATTACGTTTATTCCGCGCGTTTTACTCACGGAATTACCGATGTATTATCGTTTGGCCGACATTTCAATTGTGCCTTCGCTTTACGATAATTCGCCTTATACATGTCTGGAAGCCATGTCCTGCGGTCGAGTTGTGATAGGCACCAATGCCGGTGGCACACCTGAATATATAGGTGATGCAGGCGTCTTAATTGAACCGAGAGATTCAAAGGCCATTGCCGAAGCTTTGATCTCCCTTCTCAAAGACGAGAAGAGAAGAAAAGAACTTGGACAAAAGGCAAGAGAAAGAGTGTTAAAGACATTCCAGCGCAAAGCCGTGGCAGCACAAACTGCCGACCTCTATTGCGAAGCAATCGAGAATTACAATCTCAAAAATCAAAATCCGCTTTATGGCAAAGAATTTGAAAACTTATTGCCAGATGCGGACAATCTGGCAAGCTCATTCAACGCAATGCTCCATAACGAGTTATATAAGTGGTCTTGGCGGTATCGGATTGCCACATTCGTAAACGGCGTTAAAACAAGACCACGTTTTTACTTGGCCGATACCGTTTTGAAACTGACTAAGAAGCTTGTTCCGGCCTGGTCTGAATCAACAGAGAAGGTGCCGGCACCAGTTGCCTGGCTGGAAAATCAAGTACGAGAAAAACAGCTAGAAGCTCTAAAAGCAAATGCAAAACCCAGAGTTGAAGCAAGTTCCCTCACTTCGGGAGCAAGAAAATGACGACCGAATCTACACATACAGACCCAATACAAACAGATTCACCGGCGGACTTAGTACCGCATGTCTCAATTTGCCTTCCGACTTACAACGGGGCAAAATACTTACGCCAGGCAATCGAAAGTGCCCTCAGGCAAACTTACGGCGATTTTGAACTAATCATATGTGACGATCGATCAACCGATGCCACTTACGACATCGCCAGGCAATTTGCCAAATTAGACTCACGCATTAAGCTAACGAAGAATGATCATAGACTGGGTCTATTTAATAACTACAACGCCTGCCTCTCCAAAGCGAGAGGACATTATATAAAGCTCTTTGCTCAAGATGATCTCTTCGAACCACAAATGATTCAGAAGATGGTGGCACGGCTAGAATCGTCTCCGAACGTTGCCCTTGTTAGTTGTGCCAAAAAAATAATTGACGACGAAGGCAAAGAAGTAAAGGTTGTTTCGCAATTCAAATCCGACCAAATGCTTCGCGGCGAAGATGTGATCGTAAGCCATCTCGTAGCGCTTGGTTATTCACTGGCTAACTGGGTAGGCGAGCCCAGTACAACAATGTTCAGGGCCAGCGATTTAGGCAAGAAATTCGATTCGAAGTTTTATCACTATGGCGATATAGATTACTGGTTTCGCATTCTTGAAAATGGCTATCTACATTATTTGGCTGAACCACTTTGTTCGTTTCGACGCCATAAAGAAAGCAGTACCAGTTCCAATTTGAAAGGACTCTATTTCGCATCGGATATCTGCAGACTTGGCACAAAGTATCAAAAGTATTTTTCTGAGCTTGGCGAAACTCCCGAGCATTTCGGTAAGCGTGCTGCTGAGGTGATTGCACTCAATCTGGATCACTTAGTGCGCAATGAAGGATTGAATCTTGAGGAAGCATTGGCTGCAGGTCCGAGTTCACTCTTGCCGGCAGGATTTGAAGAGATGTCGCATTTCAGAGAAGCTCTCTTCTATTCCGAACGACGCGTGACGAGCCTTCTGGAAGAACTGATTGCCACCCAAAACGAGCTTGAGCATCGCCAAGCAGAATGCGATCGATTATGGGAAGCCTACAACCAATTGACTAATAGTGTTTCCTGGAAACTCACGGCACCACTGCGCAATGTCAGAGCTAAGATGGGACCGTCAAAGCAATGACCACTTCTATTTTTAGAAAAATTAGAAACGGGTTCATCCCGTTCTTCGCTATTTTTCTTTTTGCACTGGCAATTCGCGTTTGGTTTAACTTCGGCACGGTGCATCCAAATGCTGCTTTTGCAGCAGATGCAGCTGAGTATCTTCGCGATGCCCGGTCGTTCGATTCGATATTACGATTGAGTCCTTCTTTTTGGGGACGGGCTGGCGCAGGCATTCTCAATGGACCCAAGTCTCCAGAAGCAATTTCGGTAAGAACAGAGCTCGCTCCCTTTAAAGAGCTTGCAACAAGCGGTCCGGTATTGCCACTTCTAATTTTCGCGAGCACCGAGATAAGCGGATCGAAACCCGATTTCGATCGCTGGCAACTGCCGGTTTTAGCTTATTGCCTCATTTCTTCGCTGACTTGCTTGCTTATCGCTTTGATCGGAAAACAATGTTGGACAGCAAAAACCGGCTATCTAGGAGGTTTTCTCGCCGCCATTTATCCTGGGTTCATTGTAAATACAGGGCGCCTCTATAACGAACCGCTTGCTACTTTCCTAGGTTGCTTCATTCTCTACTTGGTAATCGGTAGTCTTCTGCAACCAACAAAGAGCTACACAAAAATCATCCTGATCGGCTTTAGCGCTGCTTGCTTGCAAGTAACGCGTTCGATCATGGCGATTGCTTCCCTCCTCCTCATTCCAGTAATTTGTCTATTCAAAAGCAATGGCAAAGCAAAAACGAAAGAAAACTTGCTCGCCTATGCTCTTGGCTTTGCATTGCTCGTTCTGCCGTGGCTTGGCTTGCAACAATGCATTTTCGGCAAAGCTTCTATGGTTATAGATCGAAACGGACACTTCAATCTATTCATCGGAAACAACGTGGACACACAAGGTTGGTTCTCTTTTCCTTACCCGGAAGGCGGTGACATGAATGAGAGATCCATACAGCAAATAGTCCAGATAACGTTATTGAAAAGTCCAGAAAACTGGCTTAAGCTTGCACTCGACAAACCAGCGCGACTGCTTAAACGCCCCTGGAACGATTTCAAAACGTCTCTTGGATGCTTTGATTACGCTGACCAAATTGCGCTCCATCAGCTCTTACTGGCTATGGCGGCTTTAGGATTAGTAGGTGGTCTTTTTCTCGATTTCAATAAACCGGGATCGCACAGAATAATTTTGACTCGTTTACTTCTCATATCCTATTTTTTCTTCCATTTTGTCTATGCCATTTTCATCGCTGTGCCGCGCTATGAATCGACAGCGATGCCGGTTGTTGTTCTTTTTGCAGCAGCGAGCTTGCCCTTTCTTCGTCAACTTTGCGCGACAAAAGTGGGGCTAAAGAAGTGCATATTCTTATTGCTGTCGGTGGCGTTGTTATTCGCTGCTCTCAATATCAATTTAGTTGATTCTATTGCAGCGGCAGTTGGAGAGCGAGCCATTTATACCGGTCTTGTACTGCAAGTTATGCTTCGTTGCGTCCTATTTGCAGTGATTTTGTTCTTAGCTGTGAAATCAGCCACATCAATCAAAGAGCCCGTTCGCTTAGTTTCATCCCTAGCAATTCTTCTTCTCCTAACAGCACTCCCTTCAATTTCCATGCCGCTACGAGCCCACGGACGTTGGCTTGAATGGAGTAGACCATTCGATCAAGCCGGAACAACAGTGACTGAAACAATTGTTATTCCACAAAGTCTCGTTTCGAATCTCGACAAACGACAAAGCTTCTTGATGGTTTATCTCGATAACGGCAATACCATAAATGACGATCTGAAGATAAACATGAACAATGCGGATATTTCCGCTCCGATTGTGCCCGCTATGGCACTAGCTCAAGAACTAGACCAACTCAATAAGCTACCAAACGGTGTCATCATTCCAGAACCAGACTTCATAGTGGACGACATTCTAGCCCACACGGGAAACAACGAGCTTGATTTGCGCGGCTGGTTTTTGATACCTCTAACTGCCGATCAAATGAAGACAAACCAAATTGCAAACAAAAACGTTTTGAATGTGAAGCTGGAAAAGATTTCAAATCGTCCCAGTCGCATTTTTGGTGCTTACCGCACTCAAGCAAAATCAACTGTCCTTCCAAGCGTTGGACTCTATGCCTGGGAAAAGGGATTCTGGGGAGTCGAAAACACAGCAGACTGCAATGATCTCACCCTGGATGAAAAAATACCCACTCCCCTAGAACAAATTGCCAAAGAAGAAATTGCAACTGCCAAAGAAGAGACACTCGATAATTCCCATTTTCCACCTCATCCCTATATTCGCCTGCTAATATCACCACTGGCGGTGCTAGATAACAATTGCCTCAAGCAGGTGGCAGAGTTTCATTCGGCTCCATCAAAGGATTTGTCTCTAAATATACCGGTGCACACAACTCTTCCTTGTCCTGACAATGCCGTACTCTTGGCTCGAGTAAGTGGAAATAACTTGCCACAAAACCATGCGTTCCAGTTCAGTTCTTACTTCAAAGATGGAGACGGAAAGATCTGGACTTACCCCTGCCACTGGCTACCAAAGAGAATTTCGGATGGTTCTACTGACTTCACTTTCCCGATCACTTTGAAAGACGTACCCGGCAAGCTAAGCGGGTTCAACCTTACAATCGCTCCCAGTGCAACCGTGCCAAGTATTTCAATCTCTAAAGGCTTTGATGGCGATTGTGCCATCGGTGCCGAGAATCATGATAAAACTCAGATTTCGGTTTCGATGCAGGGGAAATCTTCCCCAGTCTCGTCATCTGCAGCAGGCTTGCAAAGTTCAAACCATGCGAGTTCAAAAAATGAGAGCACTACGCCTGCAATAACCGTCCGAATCTACGCAATGCCAGTCAACCCCACAGCTCCGGGCCATGAAATACTTTAAGTTATTGCTACCACCTGCAGTGCTAGCTGCAATAATAGCTTACTGCTTCGGAAGAACTCTGGGAAGTTATTTCCTGGAAGATGATTTCGGCGAAGTGTGCTACGTCTCAAAAATATTTGAAGGCAATCTCGGATTGTTTTGGTCTAATTTCACTGGCAACTACATGCAAATTCCGACCATGAACGTTTACAGGCCCGGGTTAATAACGGCGCTCGTATATGACTATGCCTTCTGGAAAACAAACGCCTTCGGATATTACCTCACGAATATCTTGTTCATGTTTGCTGCTGGCATCATGTTTTATTTCACGCTGCGCGAGCTGACTCGAAGTTGGGGAGAGTTCAAATCTTACTGTGCCTCTTTGTGCAGCGCTGCCCTTTTCGTAAGCAACCCACTACACAGTGAGGCTGTCTCCCTCGTTGTGGGACGAGTGGATATCATCTGTGCATTTTTCTATTTGCTAGGTTTCTGGTGTTTTTTGAAACAGAGCCCCAAGAAAAAAATCCTCTTCAATATTGGCGGCGTCGTTTCCTTTTTTTGCGCGATGCTTACGAAGGAAATGGCAATTGGATTGCCGCCGTTACTAACAGCTACAGCATTCATTTTTCCTGAGCTCTTTAGTAATCCACCTGCTGTTATCGGCGTTCCCTCGAAATATTCACTGCGAACTCGCATAAACAACGCGCTCAAAATCTCGATGTGGTTATGGGGAAGTACTGTTGTCTACTTCATTATTCGCTATCTTGCACTTGGCACATTTACTGGCGGCTATGTCGGGAGCGTCGGTGGTAACCTATTTGCTCATATATTCGAAAAGTGGCGTGATATCGATACTCTTATGCGTCTTTTCTATCCTCTTAATCTGGATGTCTTTGGGAAAGGACAAAATTTTCGCAACGTTTATTCTCTTCTCTACTTCGCTTTCGCCTCCCTCGTACTCACGCGTTTCGTGCTGCAAGGTATACCAAAGCGTTGGTTAGCACTGCTGTGCATTTGGATCTTCACCACACTCATACCAATCTACCAACTATGGGGACTCGGCTATAACCTGGAGGGAAGCCGATTTGTTTTCTTTCTCACCATGCCACTTATGGCTTTTATACCGATGCTCGTTTTTGTGCCGGCTCATCAGGCTGGCACTATAGAGTTCACACCAAAAGCTTCAGCACGCCTCACAAATGTGGCACTGGCGAGTTTTGGTGTATTCACGCTATTTAGTGCAGCTGTCGCTTATCGAAATAACATCCCCTGGTTGCACGCCGGAAAACAAACACGCGCTTTCCAGCAGCAGGCTTTGACGCTGGCCCACCAAATTCCCGCCGGTCACAAGGCTGCCATCATAGGCATACCAAAGGAACGTGGCGGCGCTCATATGGTGCTTAACGGCATCACCTTCGACATTATGCTCTCGCCGCCTTATACAAATGCTCCACTCGATGAAAAATTCGTGACCTTCGATCCCATTTTGTTTGGGCGATCAGATCTGATCAATCCTCAGCGTTTAAAACAATGCCTTCTCGATCCCACTGTTGATGAATTATACGTCTGGAACAATGAATCTCTCTCTTTCAAGCCAATCCCATTTTCCAAATCGGATTTTGCACAGCCCGCCGAAGCGCTTTCAATTAGCATGCCATCAACATTTGCAACGGCCTTACCATATGCGGAGGGGACTGGTCGTTGGGAGCTTAAAGACAACGAGCTTTCCATTTCCGATGCAGCAAAGGAAATATCGCTGGCCTTTAATACCAATGGTGTCAATCCTTTCAAATATGACTTCGTTGAATTTGATTTCAAACGAGAACCCTCAGGTGAGCAACGCGCTTTCGCCTTTTGGAACCCGGAAGACGAAACCAACACATGGCTAGACAAAGATTCGCCTTCTGGAAGCCTTTTACGAGCGGGAGATGCAGAAAACTTTCAACCAGCCAGAATTGCATTGTCGAATCACTGGAGTTGGTTTGCCAATGGTGCCATCGGTGGTGTCCGTGTAGAACTTCCCGCATCGTATTCATCATGCACAATCAAAAACATGCGTTTAATTTCATCGGCGGAGGTTGCGCCGAATATCTGCGTAGAAGAGCTTTCGGCAAGTAATATTGGTGTTTATTCGAGCTCTGGAACTTTACGCTTGAGAGTCGATACACCAAAGATTCGTGATTGTCATGGACTTGAACTACAAATTACGAAACCTAACTATTTCTTTGAAAACTTTGCGGCAGAGGAAGTGGATCAAGCCATTCTGAAGTTTATTAAAAAAACGAGTGTAGATCCCGTATTTGAGCTGCCTGAAAGCACATTCGCTAGCAGCGGCTATTACCAGGTACGTGCAATTGCACTTGATGAAAAAGGTAAAGAGGTGGGAGAACCCAGTGGTCCTGTAACTATTTACCGATCAACAAGTCGGCTGGCCGGCGTGAGTGGCGGTGCAGGCGGCTAGTATGTGGTACACTTCGGAAATTCTGTTGGGATGGGAACCATGAAAGCTCTTGTAATTGGTGGCAACGGATTCATTGGCACGCATCTTGTTTCCTTGTTGCAAAAGGAAGAAATCGGGGTTCGCGTATTTGACCGTTACCCGAGCGCATTTGCAGAGCCTAGCAGCTCGGTTGAATATGTCATTGGCGATCTCGGCAATCACGGTGTACTCCATGAAATTGTCGATGGCATTGATTGGGTATTTCACCTAGCCTACACAACACTGCCCAAAACCTCCAATGACGATCCTGTGTACGACATCCGTTCTAATCTTATTGATACGGTGCAACTCCTGGAGGAATGCCGGAAAGGCAGCCCGAAGAAAGTTCTGTTCATTTCTTCTGGTGGTACCGTATATGGTGCACCACAAACCACGCCCATATCAGAAACACATCCTACTGAGCCGATTTGTTCTTATGGAATTACCAAGCTTGCAATTGAAAAATACCTGCACTTGTTTCTGCATCTTGATGGTCTTGAATATGCCGTAACGCGCATGTCGAACCCTTATGGAGAAGGTCAAAACCCGAATGCAAAACAAGGCGCAATTGGCGTTTTTCTTGGCCGCGTCGCACGCAATGAGCCAATTGAAATATGGGGCGATGGCACAGTTATGCGTGACTATATCTACATAGAAGATGCAGTAAAAGCTCTCCTGGCCGCTGCGAAATATACGCCGGGGTTAAGTGATCCAAGAGTGTTTAACATTGGCTCAGGACAAGGGCAAACCTTGAATCATATTGTTGAGCTGATCCGTGATGTAGCTCACAAAGAAGTAAAGGTTGACTACAAAGAAGCACGGAATCTAGACGTCCAGGCCAACGTTCTCGATAACTCGTTGGCTAAAAAATATCTGGATTGGAAACCAACTACCGATCTCAAATCCGGCATCGAACGCTCCTGGAAATGGATCGAGAAACTCGATCTAGCCAAACGAACGGCGATCAAGTAATTAGCAATTTTGCTATTTCTTTTTCTTAGCTGAGTTCAGCTTGACCGCAGCGCGTATTAGATCTTTGAACGCATGTTCGTTGATCTTCTCGCCTTCGTGTATATCAATTGCACGCCTTGTACTTCCATCTAAGCTGGAATTGAAGAGGCTATCCGGATCTTCAATGGACGCACCCTTAGCGAAAGTGAGTTTTACAATTTGCTTGTAAGACTCACCTGTGCAGATGATCCCATTGTTTTCCCAGACAGGAACACCCCTCCACTTCCATTCTTCGATAACATTCGGGTCCGCATCCTTAATGAGCTTTCGGACCTGAGCGAGCGTATTGCCGCGCCAATCGCCCAGCTCTTCGATTCTCTCAGTGATGAGTTGAGAAGGCGATTTGCTTTGATTACTTTCGGCTTTCTTCTCCATTCCTTAGTTCAATTCCTACTTGAAATTAGATTATTCATCTAGTTAACTATATTCGTTTTGGATGCCTTAATCGCGTCACCAGCTGCTCTATCATTGGCTGCAAGATCAAGTTTGCCCATTTTCTTGTAGGCCGAGCTGCGTACATAGAGGGCTTTGTAATCTTTCGGATTTAGAGCTATTGCTTTGGTAGTGTCATCAATGGCGGCTTTGTAGTTCCCGGCATGAACATAATAGAGACTACGATTAACGAGTGGAAAAGAAGACTTAGGATCGAGCGCAATTGATCGATCGAAATCAGAAAGCCCATTTTCGAGCTGCCCAATTTTCATGTAGGCAAGACCTCGATTGTTGTATGCCAATGCAAAACTGGGATCCAAACTGATGCTCTTGTTGTAGTCCTCTAGCGCTTTAGCTGTATCTCCTGATTTATAATATGACCATCCCCGTGCGTTATACGGGCGGGCTAGAGTCGGTTTCAAACCAATAGCCTTATCAAAATCGCTGAGAGAATCTTGATACTGCGCTAAATTCGCGTATGCATTACCTCGATTTTCATATGCTCTTTCATAAGTAGGATCTAGCGTGATCGCTCTTGTATATTCCTCAATTGCATCTTGATACTTTCCAGTCTTAGCATAGGCCCAGCCTTTGTTGTTCAAAGCCTTTACATAACTTGGATCAATGCTCAAAGCGGAATCAAAATCTGCAATCGCTTTATCAAATTGTTGCATCGCTATATAAACCAAACCGCGATCGTTATAAGGCGGAATGAATTTCGGATCGATACTAATGGCTTGACTAAATTTTTCAAGAGCAATTTGGTATTCATGTTGTTTGTAGTCATTCAAACCTTCAAAGTAGGCAGCAGCCGCCGTTCCATTTGAAGTTGCTGTCGGTGCCAAATGTTTATATGAGGACGTGGAATTTGAGTCATCAGGTGCAAATGGAGTCAACTTTGACTCGTTGGTTGAAGACGTTGCAGTTGGTGTCGATGGCTTGTATTCAGATGTTGAAGGCTTAAATACGGGAGTTGAATTGAATTCTTCACTTCCCGGTGCAAACGGAGATACCTTTGTTGAAGTGGGCGTATAAGTAGCTGGCGGAGCGGAGGTGACCGGAGGTGGAGGAGTAACTGGAGGAGCGGAGGTTACCGGAGGTGAAGGAGTAACAAGAGGAGCGGAGATAACTGGATGAGTGGCTTTTGCTGGAGGAGTCGCCGAAGGTTTTGATACCTCGTCTGCTGAAGAATCGAGGGATGAATCAGGCGCCATCCATGACTGTGTTTCCTTGGCTGCCAGAGCTGCATTTGAAAACTGACCAAAGAAGGACAGAGCCAAGAACAAAGATGAATAACTGCGTAGCCTCAGATTCATAAAATCGGTCATCTCCTATCCAGCTTCCTGTACTTTTGAAATTCGATAAACGATGAAATAACTTTTTCCAATTTGATTTGATTTTGTGCAGAGGTGATTTCTGGAAAAACATCAGAATAATCTTCATAGATATCTCTCACCGCATCTGGATCAATGCTGAAAATGCACGCCATAAAATTGGTGATTTCTTCCAGCTCCGTGTGTTCAGGACGAGGATGGAAAGTACGCCAGCAATGTTCGATTTGGTCCTTGGTTTTGTTCACCATCGGATTTTCCACAATATCAATCAAGCTCAGATTACCAAGAAGCGCTCGCTTAATGAGGATGCACATCCAGAGATTGCGGATCGGATACATAACGTGGTTTCCACTGTGATTAAGAAATCCAAGCGCTTCGTATGCAGTACCCATCGACCTTTCCGTAGCCGCAATTCTGAATCTCCTAGCGAAGTATTTCAGAACATCCATATCTGGAATTTCATCCCGCTCAACCTTCCAGCAAAAATATTGCATCAGCATCAAAGCAGATTCATAACTGTCACCAGATTTTTTATCCACAGCATCGATTAGCCTTTGCAGATAACCATCACGGGTTGGCTTCTGGGACATCGAAAAATCCTCTTTATTAGGTCTCTCACCAGCTTCAGCGTTATTGAGTGTACAACGTCACCAGGCTCAAATTGATTACAACATCCGGCATTTTTAGTGGTTTGATCGCTTAAACTAGATGCAATCTCACCTCTAGGTAACGTTGTGACCAAGTCGTTGTTTCGGAGTGGTAACCTCCTTTCGCTGCTATGTGCAGCGGCAATGCTGGTCGTTTCTCCAGTCTGGGCAGAGATAGTCAAGGAAGGTAATCACCAAATCTTTTCCGAAACAAACGTACCTCTTTACGTCTGGCGCGATACTACTTTAGCTCAGCCTGCTGACATTCTGATCGCGGTTCACGGTGCTGCTCAAGAAGGTGGTGTTTTCGATCAGCTTGCAAGAAGGCTAGTTGCAAAAGGCTTCCTCGTTATAGCTCCTGATTTAAGAGGAGCCGGGCGTTGGGAAAATAAAAATGCGGAACCTATGAACATCGCACTTTTTGAAAGTGTTGGAGATCTGCAAAAAATATTGCTCTCAGTTCGTAACCACTTTCCTAAAACTGATATCTACTTATTGGGTGAAAGTATAGGCGCAGGAATTGTCTTGAAAGGGGCATCCGAATCGCCCACACATATTCGCGGTTTGATACTGTGCAGTGCCGGAGTAAAGCCGCACATGCATAATCCCATGAATATGGACTCATCCTTTGCAATTGGAATGGCGCATTTGACTCAACCAGTAAATATGAAAAACTATTTGGCGCGCTACACCTCTGATGATCCTCGCATAGCTAAGGAAATGATCAACGACCCGCTTGGAAAGACGAATGAGACCGGTTTGGACATGCTGGGAACTTTCAACTTCCTAATGGAAGAACCAAATTTCGCAGCACTCCTTCCGAAGAATATTCCGGTTTTGATGATTCAGGGTGCCAAAGATCAAATAGTAGATCCAGAATCTGCAAACAAAATATTGAACGCGCTTCAAAGCCGTGAAAAGCAATTGGTGATGATACCGGAAAGTGGACATGTTCTCGCAGGCACTGCTTTTATCAAGCCATCAGTCTGGACTTTGATAAACAGCTGGCTAAGACAACATTCTCATGGAAATTGGGCACAGTCCGATGATAAGGATCAAGATTCCTTACGGATCAATCGCGCCAATTTACGACACTAACCTGCCCGCTTAAGACCAGCGTGGATAGACTTCAGAGATGAGCGGTCTGGCTTGTGGTACGAGTGCAAACAAGCTAACTGGGCATTCGCTGCTTTCTGTAAGCGAAGGTGCTTTTTCGACCACTAACTAAATCAGATTGCATCCCACTGCAATCTTTCTAATTCACTCAACTTGCTAGACAATTTAGCGCTCTTTGTAGCCGCCGCAATCGGCCTGAGTGCCGCGATTGTAAGCTTAGTTTTGAATTGTGCCGGCTTACTTTTGTACATTTGGCGCCAGTGATACAACCTGAATCGCCAGGAATTTTGGTACAGGTAGTTATATAGCATCTGATCGAACGCCTGAAACATCATGAGTGCATCCGGACACAAGCTTTGTACCGGTCGTAGGTATGCAGTTCTTTTCACTGCCTTCTTCTTCGAAATAACATCCTTATAGAAGGTAGACAAAAGGTTCGGATCATTTCCGCGATCAATCAGTATCGGAGGTGCCAGGCAACCAGTTTCCTCCACGATCAAATTCTGAAGCTGCGCGTCCGCAATTACAACAGCGCTGCACCAGCCAATCGCCATCCGCTCAAACATGGCGCTAACTTGTTCATCGAAAGAAAGACTTTCAAAAATCGATTTCGGTCTTTTGAATATTACTGCTGATGAATCTAATCGAACAATCACCGGTGCGATGTTTGCAAAAGCGGTTAGCGCAAGAGCTCCGCAACAGGATTCTCCTTCAATCAAATTGAAAGGTTCTACATTGTGCAGCTCGAGAACTTCTTTCCAGATAGCCACTCCTACAGACGATAATTTTTTCGTTTCCGAAGAGGCCGCTTCAAAGCGCGAGAGATTGGCAACATCGGTATCCGGAACAACTAACCTAACTGAATACGGCGGAGCTCCAGTTTTCTCGCTGACCAGTTTCGTTGCGAACTTTTCCTTTTGATCATTCGATACTGCAATCAACAACGTGACGTCATGCCCTTGCTCAACAAGCTTTTGCGCGCGGGTTTTTATTCCTTCAATTTCGCGATTAGCGGATTGATCTGCAGATACCAGACAAAATCTCAAGACGGCTACCTCTGTGACGCGGCTTTCGAAGAAACCAAGGTTTTATCCGCCGGTCTTTCTCTTAACAACAAGAACGTTACTGGCTCCGGTACCCAGGATTGGGCCAGAGAGGGCAGTCCAAATTCATCATAACGAACAAAAGGAGCAAGCGTTTCCTCTCGTTTCAAAATTAGTGGATGTTTCTCCATGGCGATTCCAAACTCGCCATAAACTTGCTGCTTCATAAGACCAAGTTCGAGAGTTTGAGGAATAACAAAGAAATTGAGAACGTGATAATGAGCCACCATGATACTGAGTGCTGCTAGCCCTGAAAGAGTGGCACCATATATAATACCGTCTCCTTTTCCACTAAGCGTTCTTAGTGCACCTCTTGCAGCAAGTGCACAGTAGAAGAGTATAAGCACTTCCAAACCAGCTTGCGTACGATATGTTCCAAAATTTTCGGCTATGGCTAAATTCGGAAGATAGCTAAGCACAATTAGAGAAACAGCCATGAGCAATTGCGCCGCGCGCATTAGAAAGTTTCCCCTGAAAAATAGCATTAGCCCCACACCTAGTAAAAGCGCCACTGTGCCTGCCATTTTAGAACTTGGCTGCAAACGATTTAGATTGAGAGCTTCTTTTAGTGGTTCTGATAAAAACCATTGAAGCTTGTTGCCTAGATCCGTAACGAGATGGCTTCGCTGCGGAAGCAAACTTGCAGTTCCGATAATCGCTTTTGCACACTCAAAATATGCCAAATTCAACACTGCTGCAGCCCCGAAGATGACCAGCATCAGAATAGCTCTCCTAGCGGTTTTGCGCGTAAACGAAGCATCATTGAAAATTGTGATTGCAACGAACAACCAGAAAAACATTGACGTTGGCTGATATAAGGACAGCGCCAGAAAAAGAGAAATTACGCCGGCACCCGCATATGCAATCCTAGTTGGGCGTTTAAATTCTTCGTTCAATCCCTTTAAACCAAACCAAACTGCAAAGTAAGATCCAATGGCAGGGAAAATGTAGAGTGAAGCAATTGACCAGGAGACAAGCACCTGGAACGCGGGGATAGAAATGAAGATCACAGAAAGAAAAGCAGCATGGGCTCGATGCCAGCCAAATCGCACAAGAAGAAAATAAGAACACAGCGCAACACCAGCCACGCCAAGCAATGCAACAAAGCGAAGATAGGCGAAATCGCTCACTGTTTTCATAAACGGTAGAACAGTCGCCAATAGCAAACCATCAAGAGGACGCCCTTGTAAATTAGTTGTGGCAAGCAAAGTAGGATACCAGTCACTTGCTCTCATAGTGCGAGCGAGATGGTAAAAGTCATCGGAAACCGCATAGCCAGGGCTCAACACCGGAGCGTAACATGCAAATGCTGCTACCAGGAAAAACAGGATTGCGAAAAGCAAAGTGAATCCTGAATTTTGGTTTGAAATAGGTTGTGTCTGCGGAGCTGACATTACAATACAAGACCACGAAGCAATCGACTTATCAAGAGCATTTTGCTAAGCCAACAAGTAAACCACATTCCCATAGATGTCGCACGTGCCCGGAAAGAGACGCCTGGCGTACAGTCTGTGCTGCACTTTAACAATGCAGGCGCGTCGCTTACGCCGAGTCCTGTGCTCGATGCGATTATTCAGCATTTAAAATTAGAATCTGAAATGGGCGGATACGAGGCGGCAGAAGCTCAAGAAGACACGATAAATAACGTTTATAAATCAATTGGCAGACTCATAAACTGCCCAACAGAGTGCCTTTCGATTGTCGAAAATGCCACTCGGGCCTGGGATATGGCATTTTACAGTTTGAAATTTGAACCAGGAGATCGAATTCTCACTGGAATGGCTGAGTACAGCAGCAATTACGTTGCGTTCTTGCAAATGCAGAAAAAATCGGGCGTAGAAATAAAAGTCATTCCTAGCGATGATTTCGGTCAAATCTCGTTGAGAAATCTCGAAAACGCAATTGATAAAAAGGTCAAACTAATTGCACTTACACATGTTCCAACAAATGGTGGGTTAGTTAATCCGGCTAAAGAAGTTGGAAAAATAGCCAAACAAACTGGAGTGATGTATCTGCTCGATGCCTGTCAATCAATTGGGCAGATGCCTATTGATGTAGTTGAAATTGGTTGTGACATATTGTCTGCAACCGGCAGGAAATTCTTGAGAGGACCGCGTGCGACAGGCTTCTTGTATGTCACTAATAAATTGTTGGTCCAACTTGAACCGCCGTTTTTAGATTTGCACGCGGTAAAGTCCTTCACCAGATATGACTACGAACTTCAACCAGATGGAAGGCGATTTGAAAATTGGGAAACCAACTATTCAACCAAAATCGGTTTGGGCAAAGCAGTGGATTATGCGCTCGACTGGGGACTGGAAAATATTGAAAGCAGAATTGCTACGTTGGCGGGACGCCTGCGCGAACAGCTATCAAATATTCCAGGCATCTTATTGCACGATTTAGGACAAAAGAAATGCGGAATTGTCACATTCAACACTATAAAGCACAGCGCTGATGAAATCGTACATACCCTACGCAAGAAGCGCATAAATACTTCGGTTTCTCGTGTCGCCTACAGCATAGATATGCCTGAAAGAAATCTAGCCGATTTGGTGCGCGCTTCCGTGCATTATTACAACGACGAAAGTGAAATAGACGAGTTCTGCAAAGCAATCGAAAACATTTGCTGATACAACTAATCAATACGCGGCGAAAAGATTATCCTGAGCTCTGCTTATGGCGGCCCCATTGGAATTGGTCTGAAGATCTGGAATTTTCCTTTGATGAGAGAATCGAGATCGATGTTCATCAAGACCACCGTCTTATTACCAAAATTATTTTGTGAAGCCATAACCGGAATGCCATTTTCTCTACCCCACATCACAGCAGTGTGATTGGGGGCACCGGCTTTCAAAATACTAGTTCTGTTTCCATCCTTCGATTTAAATACGCACGAAGTAAATTGAATGATATCGCCCGGAATCCAGTTTTCATCTTTCCCGAGTGCTCGACCGAAAGTATATCCTTGAGCTGGTTCTGCACCTGCAAACTTTAATGCCTGAGCAGCAAGTGTCCAGCACTCGCCATTACCTACTTGTTGCCCCATATTTCGACGGACAAATTCCAAAACTCCTGCGTTCAAATAAGGAACCGGAGGACCGGAGGCAATATTAGAAAGTGGTGGACTGGAAAACAGGTTTGTTGGAACCGATAGAGAAAAGTTAGGAGGCGCGGGAAGAGAAGCCATTGGTCCATTTGGTCCCATTGGTCCGTTTGACCCCATTAGTCCGTTTGATCCCATTGATCCGTTTGGTCCCGCTGGTCCATTTGGACCCATCTGTACGTTTGCTCCCATCTGTACGTTTGCTCCCATTTGCACGTTCGGTCCCATCGGACCACCACCTTGGTTTGGTCCCATTTGGCCGCCGCCTGGATTTGGTCTCATCGGACTGCCATCTGGATTGATTCCCATTGGCGGATTCGCGCCCATGTCCATCCCTCCTGGCCCAGATCCGCCATCGCTTTGCTGGTCTCCCGGTCTAGTTATACGTAGGAAGGACTGCGTACTTTCTACAATTGGTGACAAAAATGCCGTTATTGCAGCAAGTGGGTTTTGATTATTGCTGTCTGGCGTTGCTGGTTGTGGATTTACTGCTTGCCAGAGGTGCTCCACTCGATCTTCGAGCGATTTATTACCAGTATCGTATGTGGTGCCAAATATTTTGCCCTCGAGAGTAGATACTCTGGACAATAAAGGTACATTGTCACTGCTGTGACCAAACACAGTACTTTCCAAACGCGCCACTTGTAGCTGCAACGGGGCTGATTTGTCTGTTCCAGTATTGGCCGCTGTAGTCCCGTTATTGTTTCCGTTACCAAATGCTGGCGGCGAACCATTTCCCATAATTGGCGGAGGTCCGTTACCTAGCGAAGGTGGCGGACCGCCCATTGAAGAAGAAGGACCGTTCCAATTTGAAGGAGGTCCGCCAACCATTGGTGGAGGATTTCCGAACGAATTATAAGGACCATTTCCGCGAAAACGTGGCGAGCCAGGGTAAAGTCCGTTCGAAGTGGGTGGTGCGCCAAAACCAGTAAATGGAGGGGGGCTATTTTCTATGGCTGAGGGTATGCCGGCATCGTTTAAATCCTGGCAAAACGCTGAATTAGGCAACAGCCAGAACGCGGCAATCGCAAAGCCTGTCTTTAGGTTCCGTTTTATAGTCATATCACTGAGTTAACGCCCAACCAAATGCTCTTTTACCCATTAGAAGCAATTGTCAGCGCTATAACCTTACCTTTTAAAAGGCTGTGAAACCGGTACCAGCCTGGGCTATTAAATTGTGGGGACGCCTTTAGGGTACCATTTAGACTTATGAATTATGTCAGTTTTTTTAAGTTCAGTCATCTTAACTCTCCTCCGAATCTAACGTCTAAACTTCACGGCTGCCGAGCTTGGGAGTTTCAAGTCATGCCATCACCTTTGGTATCACGTAAAAATCCGAACTTTCGCTTAAAATCGCACTTGGATTTTCGCGGTGTTTAATCTTTCTCGAAGTGTGCGGGCGAATGCTTCGCCAGCGCCGCAACTCTTCTTCTCGCACTTCTGCTAGATAGACTGCAAGCGAAGATTGATCGAAGTCAAGCATCTAGTTAGGATGAGCTTATCTCTTAAGCATTTTTTTTAAAAGCGAAATCGTCCAAACAAATCCACGCATCACTAACACCACATAACGATCTGGCGAGTCGCAGAAAGCTCTGCAGCTTGCTTATTTTCCACAAATTTTAAAAACAAAAACAAATGAATCAGACAAAAATTGAGCCAACGCTCTCGGATCTCCAGGTGACAGTTGAGTCACAGACAGTAAGAATCGCCGAACTAGTTACCACTTACAAGAAGGTAGACATAAGCCCCTTCAGTAGCGCAATCAAAAAGGTCTTAGCGTTGTGCGCTGCAAGATTAGAGGCAACTGATTTACCAGATTGGAAGACAACCGTACTACTTACCCTCGATATTTCGGTGCCTCCCGACTGCGATGGTTTACGGCAATCGCTTCGAATGGCAATTTCGAATGGCAGTTTAGTTTTCGACCAACGAAAATTTGCAAGAGCACTATTGGAACAGTTCGGTTCACATCTCGAGTTTACAGACGCCGTACTCTTTCGATTCGATCAAATTGCGCAAAAATCCACTGGTGAGCTTGCGGCGGTAGTCTCAGAAGAAACAAACAGATCTCAACTGCTGAAAGGTTATTACGCCGCAGTAAGACGCATGTTGACAGGTGTATTCAATCGCCGTTACGAATTAAACGAAAATGAAAAACTGAATATGATTCAGGCGTTTTTGGACATGGCCTTTGTACGGATGCTATTAGATCAAACCGATGTAGCGACCAAAATCATGTGGGAAGACGCTAATGGCATTTCTTCTCCTGAAACGGCTGGCGCAATTCTAAGCTGCATTGCACTGACGGAAGTGACCTACGCTACTCTAATCCAAACAGAGAGGAAGGTTGAATAACGACGGCTTGCAAGAAGAGGGCACCGTATAGAGTGCCTTCTTCTTTTATTTTTGATGTTAGTTGTTATTTCTTATAGTAAATAATAATTACACCCACTTCCACACTAAGAAGGTAAAATGTGGAACCTTTCAAAGGTGTCCCGTGAAGACTTTCCTCACTCTTAAGAACGAACATACACGTCAATTGCCCGAAGAATTTCGGAATGAAGACGTGCGTTATACAGAGGAACTGGTCGAAATATTTTTACGGGAATTTACCTCTCGTGGGGATACAATTTTTGATCCCTTTACTGGTTTCGGCACAACTCTCCTTGTTGCAGAAAAAATGGAACGCGTAGGCTACGGGGTCGAGTTTGATGAAAAACGTTGGCGTTATGTGCAATCAATTTTGCGCAATCCGGAACGAGTTCTCAACGGAGACTCAACTAAATTGAACTCTTTGAGCATCCCAAACTTCGATTTTTCGATGACTTCACCACCGTACATGGGAAAACATCACAAAGAAAATCCATTTACTGCGTATTCAACTGAAGGGAACGGTTATGATGCTTACCTCGAAACACTGAAAAGTGTTTATCGACAGATAAGCGAAAAACTAAAGCCATCTGGATACATAGTGATTGAAGTTTCCAACTTAAAACATGAAGATGCACCTCTCACAGCGTTGGCTTGGGATGTTGCCAGCGCTGTTTCCGAAGTTCTCCATTTTGAAGGAGAAATAATTGCGAATTGGATTAATGGCAGTAGCTACGGATACAACCACAGTTACTGTCTTGTATTTAGAAATGGTTAGGAGGATATGAAGACATCGAGTTCACCTACTGCTAAAACGCTTATCTCGCTCTTCGCTCTATCTACTTTTGCGTTCGCCAACGCAGCAGATCTAGATTCTGAAGTAGATTCGAAAATTGCCGGAATGGTTAAAGCTATCCTTGAGAATCACAGCACGGATAACCGAACCAACCAAGAAATGATTGATTATATGGATAAAGCGTGCAAAAACCCGGAACTCCTAACTGCTAAGTTGCGGAAGGCGAGCGAAGTCGGTTTGGGAATTGCGGACTCACCCGACAAAAAAATACGCGTTTTTAGCTGGGACTGCGGTGGTGGAGGAACAATGCACTTCATTCACTCCATAGCGCAGTATGAAGTTCCAGGAAGCAAGCAAACTTCAGTAATCAAATTGCATCCCAAAGATCCTCCAAAGGACCATGATGATCCAGATCCGGGCTGGTTCTTCTCGTCTATAGATCCCATACAAACCGTCGATGGCAAAACTGTTTATCTAATAATGGGTGATGGCACCTTCGATCGATTTTCATTTGGCATAACCGTCGAAGCATATTCGATTGAAGGCGGCAAGCTAGTAAAAACACCGTTTTTTAAAACCACGAAGAGCCTTCTCGATTCGATAAGCTGCGAATTCAAAGGCGAGCATGTAAGTGCAACCGCCATCCAGTTAGCTGACAACAAAACGACTTTGAAAATTCCACTCCTCAAGGCAGATTACACACCGACCGGCAAATATCTCGTATACAAATTCGATGGGCATAAATTCGTCTATATCCCGGCTAAGTGAAAATAGTCTATTCTTTATCGAGTTTCGCTTTCAATTCTTGAAGATGCAAGCAAAACGTTACCTAGTCATCAATAGTATGATCCTGGTCATATCGCTTTTCTTTGTGGTAACAAGAAAGATGAAGATCGAAAATATCCTGTTGCCTTTGGACAGGCCGCATATTGTGGGAAGTTTTGGGTGATGTGGCTACCCAATCCTTGAAACCGAATGCTCCCGAATGGGCAAAGCAAACAGAACGAAAAATGCATGCGCGAAGAAGTCATCTCCAAATGCTTTCATTGGAGGCTAGCTTTCTAACCCACACTGCACTCCGGTGGTCTCATATATTCGGTTGGCTTATACGTACCATCAGGTTGTTTGTATCCTAACCAAACGGCACCATCCTGTGTTTCGGCATATTTAAATCCTGTTCCAGCGAGCCTGTTATTAACTGCATCAAGCACTCTTTGAGTTTGCTCTTTGTCCAAACCAACCAATGCTTTTTGTATTGCGCGCAGATCGTAATCGGGATCATCTTTTGTATTGCTGGCGATCGTCTCTACAGCGTCCTTTTCCTTCTGGTCTCTCGGTGGTTCTCCGCTACCTTTTGCGGGTCTGTTCAATGCGTCAGCACCTTCAGCTGTGAGCTGATCCTCAGTTTTAACCGCATGATCGCCTTTCACAACTTGGCACCCATTATCAATCCAAGGAATCACTTCGCTAGTCTGAGCTTTATCGGCAGCGCTAATGTGAATTGACCCGTCTACAACAGTAGCACCGCCCAATCTTTCATCTACCAATCTTTGGGAGCCTGGATTTCCGTGGAAAAGACTCGAGCCCTCACGCAACTCGGGCGAAAATTTTAGAGCGAGCGATGAGCCAACCGGCTCTTGCACATGGTTATCCCTTACTTCTGCCATGACACACCTCAGTTTGGGGACCTGGGTTCTATGGTTAGAGTACGAATCAGCCGTTACCCAATCGTGACAACCAATTTAAAACCGCCGTCTTTGTCACGAAGTTGTTTCTTTGAACATCTAATATCCAGATATTCTAGGAGGCACTTAAATGATTAATTCCACAACTGCTAGTTTGACAGTTGAGTGTTCCACCTTCATAAAAGCCCACATTCATAAGGTATTCCAGACTCTGACCACCCCTCAAGGATGGAATGCTTGGTTCACAAAGGAAATGTTTATCGAGCCACGCAAGGGTGGGAAGATTGAATTTGTATGGCGGGATTGGGGCGCGAATCACGTTGACATAGAAGACGGTGGTACCATCACCGCATTTGAGCCGAATAGCAAATTCGCCTTTACATGGCACTCCGATACTTCACCCACCACTGTCACTTTCAACTTGAGGCAACTTGGTAACGGTACATTGGTTAACCTCACCGATGCTGGCTATAAACTGGAGCAAATCACAGACCAATCTGGATTTGCCGATTGTTGCTGCGGGTGGGGTGAGGCACTTACGCTTCTGAAATTCTATTGTGAATACGGTATTGTATTTGGTACCGTTCCCAGGGACTAAGCTAAACTTTAAGAATCAGTCGAGTGCAGTTCCGCAGCTATTTCGTCCATAACGCTGCGTGCCTTTTCCATCAGTGCATCTTTTCGATTCGGTGCCAGTTCTTCCAGATAGGTTGATAATGCCACCATTGGTGATGCTATGATACTTTCATTTAATTGCGGCAATCTGGCGCGACTTTGTGAGGGCACAATTTCCGGTTGAATCTTCGCCGTCATAGCCATCTTCGCATAAGAACGAATACGCACTTCGTCAATTTGATCCAACTGTTCCTGATTAACCCTGTAGCGCACCCGAAGCACGCAGCCTGGTTGAACAGCTTTTTCAAGCTTCTGGCAAATCAATTCTGTCGGGTTTTCTTTCCCAACAAGGTCCAAATCGACAGTCACAAAAGGTCTTGGATCTATTGAATGAAAGGCATACTGCGTTTTGCCACGTTCCAATTCAACGTGAACAAAGCCTTTGTCCTCCTTCTCTTCGCCAAAGTCTACTCGTTCAAGACTGCCAGCATAAACAATTGCCGGATCTGATTTTTGAATTATTTGATGTCGGTGCACGTGACCTAACGCAACGTAATCCACTCTGCGATCCATGAAGATATCAGCAGGAAAAGTTAGCGTGTAGCCTATCAGAAGCTCTTGCTCGATACCCGCGACAGCGCGATCTACCGTCATGTGGGCGGTAACAACTGTTGGAATATCAGGATCCAACTCCTCGTAATAGCCACTCAACATTGATGCCACGTGTTCGACAAGCAAAGTATCGAGTTGAGCAGCAGGCAAATTAGCATACTTCTCGAGCGTCATTAGGTGATGCCTGGTGACATGTGGCAACCCAACAATTTGCAACTCCCCACCTTTTGTAGCGAGTTTCAATGACATGGGCTTATCTACTGTTATGACGCCGGGTACTTCCAAACTTTGAAATACCGACATTGCGTGACTGCTGCTGCCCCGCAAAATTTGGTCATGATTACCAACCACAAGTACCGTTTGTATATCCGCATCAGAGAGTCGCTTCAATTCCCGCGCAAACATTTTTTGATAAACGGGCTCAGGAGAAGCGTTTTTATAAGCATCACCAGAGAAAAGGAAGACATCGGCATCTACCTTTATGGCGTGATTAACAACTTTCTGCAGCGCTTTGACGAAATCTTGAAAGCGGACGTTCAAACCAGTCTCGGCATCCATGTAGCCGTGAGACTCACCGGATCCGAAATGAATATCTGAGACATGAATAAGCTTTATTGGCATCGTAAACCTCGGATAGTGAGCATATTTGAGAACTCAACGTTTAGCAAGGTGAAATGGTTCAATGGCCAACGAACTTGCAAGTCTATTAAAATACTCGCATGAAAGAACAACAATTCCAAAAGGGCCAGCTAGTCCAACTTAGCGTTTCCTCAATAGCACCTGGCGGCGAAGGTGTCTCCAAGGACCTTGGTATCCCGGTTTTTATAAATCGCGCCGCACTTCAGGATCACGCAGAAGTCGAACTGTTCGATGTTCGCTCAAAGTTTGCGCGCGGCAAAATCAGCAAAATTCTGACGCCTTCACCAGATCGAATAGATCCCTTTTGCAAAATATTCAAAGTCTGCGGTGGCTGCCAATGGCAGCACATCAGTTATGAGGCTCAGCTCAAGGCCAAGAAAGATATAGTAAAACAATCGCTCGTCCACATTGGCAAACTGTCACCAGATTTGGTGCTGGAGCCCATTGGTGCAGATCCATCCGTTCAGTTTTTCTATCGCAACAAAGTGCAATTTCCAGTGCGACACCCCAACAAATCAACCCGAATTCTGGCTGGCTATTATCAACAAGATTCGCATGAACTGGTCAATATAAAGCATTGCCCAATTCAGCCCGAGCCGCTCGATCGAATGCTGGACGCCACAAAACAAATCTGCGAGCAGTTCGGCATTACCGCCTACAACGAACGTACTCATCGCGGTCTGTTGCGATTTATTTGCGCTCGCATCAGCCGCGCTGATAACCAAATATTGATCACGCTTGTTATGAACTGCGCGTCCGACCAATTAAACGAACGCATGCGAGAAGCGGCTCAACATCTGCATGAAGCTCTACCTGAAATAGCAGGCGTATGTCTAAACTTCAACACTTCGCGCGGCAATAAAATTCTGGGTGACCAAACAATTTGTATGGCAGGAAGCCCACACGTTGAGGAAGTCTATAAAACTGAGTTGCCTGAATACCCTAACATTTTGCAAAAGGGACTCCGTTTTAGATTGTCATCAAGCAGCTTCTTCCAGGTACACACAGAGCAGGCGAAGAAACTTCTTGAATGTTTGAGTAATTTTTTGATCGAAAGCAATAGTGATAACGGCGGCAAAAAGCTTTCCGAAATGACGCTAATAGACGCCTATGCCGGAGTCGGTGCCATGTCTCTCTGGCTGTCGCCTTTCGTAAAAAATGTAATTGCAATTGAAGAAAACCCTGAGGCCACTCGCGATGGGGAATTCAACAAAGAACTCAACGGCATCACCAATGTCGAGTTCAAAACTGGACGGGTAGAAGACATATTGCCGCAAGTCTTCCGTCCGGACATCATTGTCGTAGATCCGCCTCGCAAAGGACTTCCACCTGAAACAATTGAATCAATATTAGGGCTAGCCCCACAATTGCTTCTCTACGTTAGCTGCAACCCATCCACTCTGGCGCGGGATTTACAGCTGCTTGAAAATCGAGATAATCTAGAAGAACATTTTGGGTATAAAACAAGTCAGGTTCTGCCGATTGATCTGTTTCCGCAGACTTACCACGTAGAATCAATAGCGGTACTAAATAGGCAACAGAAATCGTGAGCTTCAGCAGCATGTGGAAACACAAGGAAAACGTGAAAAGCCTGCCGGCAGGTATGGTGGTAAGCCACGACAAGGGCATTTCGGCGGAAGAAGTCCAAGATATCTGTGCTTCCGTAGGCTGGAGCCGCCGCGAACCGGAACTGATCGCTAAAGCACTTGAAAATAGTTTGGCAGTCGCTTCCATCTGGGAGAAAGGGCATCTGGTGGCTTTTGCCAGGGCTACCGGCGACAAGGTTTTCAATGCCACAGTTTGGGATGTTGTGGTCCGCCCGTCCCACCAGCGCCTCGGTTTAGGGCAGTTGGTCATGGCAGCGCTTTTAAAGGAGCTGGATTCATATAAGATTCCGCTCGTAACGCTTTATGCAGATCCAGGTACTGACGGCTTCTATAAGAGATTTGGGTTTTTAACAGACCCATCCGGCGTGCGCGGCATGTTCCGCGAGAAGAGCTGAAAGACCACGGCATTAATACTTTCTGCAGGCACATAGCCATCGTGGTACATTAGCATTTCTGTTTATACGCGCGATCGACTTGGCCGGGAGATGTCATGAAGGTTATTTTGCAGCAAAACGTACTAAAGCTTGGGAAAGCCGGCGATATCGTCGAAGCTTCAGATGGCTATTTCCGCAACTTTCTTCAGCCGAGAAAGCTTGCCGTAGTCGCAACCAATGGCACCCTTAAGAAACGGGAAGAGGACATCGCTGTGCTCCGCAAAAGAGCCGATGCAGCGCATGCCGAATACGTTACTTTGGCTGAGGAAATTAATGCCATCGGCACTATCCGAATCTTCGCCAAGACAGGCGATGGTGGAAAGCTTTACGGAAAAGTAACAACCAAAGAAGTTTGCACACTGCTTATAAAAACTCTTGGCAAAGACATCGACAAGCGATTGATCAAAGCCGACGACATGAGCGCAATTGGCACTTACAAGGCTGTTGTTAAATTGGCACCAGATGTTCAAGCCTCAGTAAATATTGAAGTGCACCCGGAAGGAACCGAAGCCCAATTTGATCAAAAAGCTTCGCAAGCCAAGGCTGCAGAGAGTAAAGCAGCATCAGCAAAAGCCTCAGAAGAAGCAGTGGAAGAAGCGGCTGAAGAATTAGCCGAATCCGAAGCGTAAATCATAAATTTAGACCGCAAATCTAAGTCCAAATCTAAATGAGTTCCCAGTGACACAACTTTGGTGTCTGGTGGCATACTGGTATTGGTAATACGAGTCCATGCAGTATGAATCCAAAAGCCCGGGAAGACATCTTTGAATTGTTGGTGCAGCAAAGGATTGCTGGCGTTTCGAACTCATTTAAAAATGAGATCGAACGACGTGGTATTACCGAAGCCGAAGTTGAGGCAGAAGTTCAACGACGTCTGAGTAATCTAAAACGAAAAGAAGAAACACCTCCCAATTTTGTATTTTGGATTGTCATTGCTGCGATAGTATTACTCGCTGTATATCTCACACTCCAAACTCGATAAACGGAATTAGCCGATGAAAAGCTTGAAAGTGTCTTTCTTGAAGGCATTGTTGTTGTGCTCTTTGATGTTCTTCTTTGGAAACTCCTGTCTTGCAGATACCTTATACGGTGGTGTGCAGCACTCCGACACAGTTGCGCCAGTGCCAGATGGTTTGATGCCGGGCAATGCCGTCGTCGATCAAAAGCTCACTCCAAATAACAATTGGATTCTCATTCCCGATTGGCTGGCCGGCACATGGCAATTCAAAACTGAAACAGTTACATCGCTTACTGCATTGGTGAAACGCAAATATCCGCCGACACCCTTCAATATCCACAATGAATTCACCAAAAAATTTGGCTATCAAAAAGACAAGAACGGTGGCATATGGGATTACTTGAAGGTGCCGTTCAGCTACACAACCACTCTAGATGAAGGCTTAAAGGCTTACTTTGTAGATAGCGAGCTTGAAGTACTTTCAACCACTAGCGATTCAACTATTCGGAGACTCTTCGGAATGGATAGCGTCTATTCACCCAAAGACCAAGTGATATCACTCACCCAACAGAAAGAGTGTCTTAATCGCCTTTCTCCGATGGGAGACAATTTGATTCGCATAGACAGCTCAACGAAAATATTTGATATGCACGGCAAGCCGGAAGTAACCAAAGAGTCAAATGTAATTGGCAGCTTGATTAAACCATTTGAACAAGTAGACACAGACGGCACTCAAAATCTCAAGCAAATGTTCATCGAGTATTTGCAAACGCACGGCAAAGCCGATCTCGTTCCAAACTAGGATGGTAGTGCGGCGTCACGAAGCCCGCAAGTTCCAGGCTGGTGATCCATCTAGAATCAAGAACAACAGATCATAGGAACCAGGATGGTGCCAAAGTCTGTGGCTTCTGCGCCGCAATATTTCAGCGTCTTGAGATCGGCCTAATCTATCCAAACCACCAGCATATTTAGCAAGCACTCGCGACACCATTGCTCTATCCGGAATAGTGCGCTTGTACAAATTGGCGAGCAAACGGCGTAAGATAGCCATTCCTGCTCCAAGTTCACCTGCTTTGGCGAATGTATCTGCTTCCAGTTCCAGCGAATAAATTTCGCTTGCCACATCTGACTTAGACTGCCAACGAGTTATGTTCACGCGCTCACTTATCTGTTTCATGATCTCGTAGTATTCGCTCATGACTGCATTGAGCTCGGAATTTTTCTCTCCGAAAACTAAGCGCAATACAAGCATGGCGCGATCGGCAATTATTTCTGCTTCCTGGTATCTGCCTTGCTCTATATAGGGTTGAAGGAGAGCTGTCAGTTTGAAATAGTGTCCGAAAGTACCTACCGGTTGGACGTGACTAAATGAATCAACCGCGCATTTTGTCATATCGACAAGACCTTCATAACGACCTTCTTCGAGATCTACCCAAATCAACTTCATGAACATTTCCAGCGATGATTCATGCCCAAAGCCAAAGAGCTCAATTCGGAAAGACAAGACTTTCTCGAACACATTTCTAGCTCTGGCTAAATCTCCTTCCAGACGCAAGACTTCGCCTAACAGTGCAAGATCTTCATTGACGTTCTGGCTTTCTTCGCCCCAATAAGCTTTATCAAGTTCCCACGCTTCTGCAGCAGCTTTTTTAGCGTCTGCTGCTTGTCCTACTTCAAGGTATGTCTTTGCAATTGCTCGCAATGTTTCTGCAAGAGCGCTTGCATCTCTGGTTTGTCTTGCAACAGTAAGAGCTCTGAAGTAGTCAGTGAGGGCGTTTTCGAGCATGCCACGATAAAAAGCCATGTTGCCAGATTCGTGGAAATGTTCCCACGTTTGATAAGCGGTCATTGAAAGTTACCTCGACCGGCAGCGGACATCATCCGCAGGGGGGACCTAGCATCCAAATAGTGATTGGAGGGTTGCGGTGACTTGATATTTGATTTCTTACAGTACTTTTATCTTATTGCGATCCAGTGAAAAAAGTAATACGAAATTTGGTTATAGCAATAGTGCGTATAAAATCGCTAAAAAGCGCTTCATGAGCGGTTCTAAAGGCACAGATTTGAGATAATCATGCGATGGTATTTGATAGCGAATATTTGATGGACCGGTTCAAGGAACTCGGTCTTGCCACTACGACAGTCGAACACCCTCCTCTACGCACCGTTGAGGAAGCTCAGAGATTGCGCGGTGATCTCCCTGGTGGACATGTCAAAAACTTGTTTTTGAAAGACAAGCAGAAAAGCTATTGGCTTGTTGTTGTGCAGGAAGATGCCTCTGTCGACTTGAAAGCGCTCGCTGCCCAACTGGATGCTGGGAAATTTTCCTTTGCTTCTGCCGAGGAACTGAACAAAATCTTGGGGATTATTCCTGGCGCTGTTTCTCCCCTTGCAGTCATCAACGATGTCGAAGGCAAAGTTACTGTAGTTTTGGACAAACGATTGGTTGATGTTTCGCCATTGAATTTCCATCCTCTGCGAAACGATCGCACAACGGCCATAAACGTAGAAGATTTGCTTACTTTCTTGAAGGCAATCAACCATGCTCCCCGAGTGGCTTCAATTCCAGCCAAACAAGAAGTCACAGTCGGCTAATTAACAGCTCCTTTTCGATCACTGAAACGACTTGCTCCTTTGAAAAGCAAATTGAAGCGACATGCCCGCGCCTATTGAAATGGTCTGCCCGATTGTATGTAATCGGTGCTCCGTCCAGATCGCAAAGGAATCCGCCCAGGAGCTCGATTATGACTTGGGCTGCGGAAGTGTCCCATTCTTTTGCATAATCATAATTCAAGCAGACGACGTTGACTTCGCCCATAATCATAGACACAAATGAATAAACTGCAGCACCACCCTCAATACTATATGCAGTTAAACCGAGTGATAATCCTAAGGCATCGTAGTAGCAAGATAGCCTTTCATTTGGATCCAAGCTTCTTACTGGTCCACGCACGGAAGTGGCATCATATGCTGGTATTGGAATATCCATTCCAGCCATGCGAATGCCCACTTTGCCGTTAGTCTTATTTCCAATTACCATGGTATCGCTAACTGGAAGATACAAAATGCCGCCGATTGGATCGTAATTGCCTTCCGCACTGCGATGTAGAAGTGTGGCTGAAGTACCACAGTATTGAGTAAGACCACTAATCAACTCGTCCGTACCGTCAACTGGATCAATCTGCCAAAAATACTCGTCCATGCATGGTGACTCAGGCAAGTCTTCCTCACTATATGACCCAGGCAAAACTTCGCGCGTGTGTTCAAGCAACTCTGCGCTTATGGCTATATCAAGCGCCGTTACATTCTCCGCGTAAGCGCCTTCCATTTTTGTTTGAGTCGATTTGGATCCAATTCCGACAGGTAGAGGATGACGGGCACATACCTCGATGATTTTCGTTTGCAGGCGCTTGATTTCCGCCGTAACGTCAAGGGTGTCTTGTCTCATCTCAAATTCAAATACAGGTATACTTCCAGACTATTGTAAGTACTTGGAATGCGAACTTTGACTCCATTAGGGCTAGCACTTCTACCCTCTCCAACGGAACAAGACCTCATTCGAAATTTTGTTGCCTCGCTTGAATTGTCGGGCTGCAATTTCGGTTTTGCACTACATTCGCACGAAACTACTTATCCGCATATAAGCATCATGCAAGGTACCTTTGAGAATGAATCTGAAGCGAGCGAAAAGATTGAGCAACTAGATTTGACCACGGTTCCTAAACTACTCACTGTGAGCTATTTGAGTGTTTGGGCAATGAAAATACTCTTTCTCAATTTCGTTCTATCAGAATCGCTACTGAAACTTCACACCAATGCCTTCAATGCCTGGCGACCAATTATGTCCAATAGCTCAGCGGATCCGCAGGACTTCCATGGTATTACTTCAGGACAAAAGGAAAGCATCAAAACTACTGGTTATCCATTTTCGTTAGACGAATATCTTCCGCACATCACCATCGCTCATTTCGCCGCACCACCAATTTCCGATGCGCTCTTGTCTAAAGCAAACAATGTTCTTTGGGATTCATTGCCAATAATGATTTCCTTTGAAAAGCTCGTTATTTTCAAAGTAGAACCGCTCGGTTTATGTCGCGAATTTGTGCGCGAGTACCCGCTGGGATACTAACTGCATTGAGTAAGCAACGAGTTATAATCATGGCCACGAGTGACGGAGAACACTAAAAATGGTAGAAATTGACGTCGTTTATCACGGCAAACTTCGCTGTGATGCTGTACACGAACCTTCTGGCGTGAGAATTATAACTGATGCGCCTAAAGACAACATGGGCGAAGGTGCGTCATTCTCTCCCACAGACCTTCTTGCGACAGCACTCGGTACGTGCATGATGACCATCATGGGCATTGTTGCTCTGAGAGAACCGCTAGACTTATCGGGAAGCACAGTGCATGTCACCAAAGAAATGAGCGCATCTCCCCCGCGTCGCATCGCAAAACTTACTGTTGAGTTCAATATTCCTGTGCCGACAACTGAAGTGCAAAGAACAAAACTGCAAAACGCAGCGATGACCTGTCCTGTGCACAAGAGTCTGCACCCGGACGTCATAGTAGATGTCAAATTCACCTGGGCTGAACTAGTACCGGCCTAAAAGGAAACTTTCATAGGCATGTTCTTCTCG